>Ga0214477_100558_pt1 | contig 25490 bp, 19 predicted proteins | sample M1_20Mar14CPVII9_FD_165058 | JGI IMG/M metagenome (GOLD analysis project Ga0214477, IMG submission 165058) | Marine eukaryotic communities from Monterey Bay, California, United States - M1_20Mar14CPVII9sort6BwellC16 | ecosystem: Environmental > Aquatic > Marine > Unclassified | place: USA...
CGCACCCATGACGGCAATGGAAATGTTCCAAGGTAGCAGTAGTTCAAGTACTGCTCAACAACCTCAAATGTCAACTATTACTCAACCAATCGTTGTATCACAACCATCCACCCCATCAGCCATCTTGGCAGCATCAACATCAATGAATAATAGCAGCACAACGAAAGCAACACCTATGTCAATTCCAACTCCACGTAGATTACATTTACCAATACCCAAGAAGGCAAACTTACCGTTGCCACCACCATTACCAACACGTAAGAAACCATCTGGTGGTAGTTCCACTGGTGGAGGAGAAGGAGGGAAGTTAGCGACGCCATTTCGTAAACCACCCCCAATGGAAATTAATGCTGCATCGCCAAGGTTTAATGTCCCCGGTCCTATCAAGGTAACTTCTTCACCGCGTGTATCACCCATGCCATCGCCACGAGTTATTGATCCCAAGGAGGTACGAATGCCTCGATTTCCATCTCCTAGTCCACGGTTAGTTGATGATGATAATGAATTTTCATCCCAGCAGCCTGATGCTAATGCCACAACTCGTGAAGAAGAGTCGGTGGTTGAGGTATCGCAGCCTTCTGTGGAGGAAGTATCACCACCATCTACAGTTGACAATGAGCCTTGTATTATTCCATCACCAGTTGTTCCTTCTGAGCCATCTGCAGAGCAAACGACTGTATTGCCACCACAACAGGGTTCAGACAATGATTGGAGTATTGTTGCCAATTCTGTGGTTAAGGATGCCGTTAATGATGCCGTTGATAACGTAGCATCATCCATGACTCATCCAGATATGCCACCTCCTGCACCTCGTCCACCAGTGGAACAACCCCAAGAACAACCACCTGACAATAATATGAGACCGGAAGGAACATACAGTGCCACCGCACCACCAATCTATCCTAATAATCAAATCCCAGAAACACCTTCATCAAGAGTTACTGAATGTGACGTGATGAGTGATTATCAGAGTAATGTTCGTGAGGAGGATGTACCTAATGATGTCCCATTCACTTATACTGCTTCGTTTCAGGACAATAATAATGGCAATGAGGATCAACCTCTGACAACAGAGACAACAATAGAGACACATGTGCCCACTTCTAGTATTAATAATAATCAAGACGATGAGATTACTCAAGGTTCAGTTGACTCGTCACAAGTAGAACCTAGTAGTGCCGTCGACAGTCCAGAGTCTGATGTTTTAGTAGAGGGAGAGCAAGCTGCTGTTGAATCTAATTCTTCTAATAAGAATGATGACGATGTACCTTCCACTTCTGATAAGGTTGACGAATCTGTTGCCGGTGATAACCTAGCTACTGAAACAATGATGCCAGCTCCTATTCAGCCCGAGTCGAAGGATGATGATGATGATGCTCTGCCAGAAGGCTGGGTCGAGGCTACCGATCCGACCACGGGTAAAGTGTACTATTATAATGAGGTTTCGTCAGAGAGCTCCTGGGAGAGACCTTGTGCTATTCAAGACGAAGATGAAGATCTCAATGGTCCTTCTTCTCCGGATGTAAGTGACCAACCCAATGTTAATGAACAACAGCACCCGATTGAATTAGATGATGTCAATGCTGACGATCAACCTGTAAATGTGGAGGAGGAGGTCAATAATGAACAACCAAACACGCTAATTGAGGACGAGGCCATTGTAACAAATGAAGACCCGAATGTGGTTGAAGAGTTGAGCAGTAGTAACGATGCATCGCCAGAAGAAGCTTGGATAGAGACGATAGATCAATCTTCTGGGAAAGTATATTATTATAATCAAACAACAGGCGAGTCTGCTTGGGAAAGACCCTGCAACGTAAATGAAGCGGATGAGCTGGTAGTTGATGAACCAACAGTAGAAACAGAGGTTGCCACCTCTAGTGCAGCTGAAGAAGAGAGTGATGTCTTGAGCGAAGTGCAGCCTGTTTTGGATCCTCAGATTAATGAGGTTGAAGAAAATGAGCAAGAAAGTACAAATGACGAGCTGCCAGAAGGATGGATTGAGTTGACCGATGAAGGTTCCGGAAAAGTCTATTACTTTAATGAGTTATCAGGTGTTACGCAATGGGATCGTCCTGAACCTGCTGTTCTCTCCGAGGACGTTGCTACCGAGGTGGAAGAACCTGCACCAATGAAGACCGACACGGTGGACAATGAAGGCTCTCTCTTTCCAAAAGATGAGGAAGAAGAAGATGATGATGAAAAGTCTACCTATACTGAGCAGTCAGCGAGTGCTCACTCATCTGCTAATCTTTCATTCGAATCGCTCCCTTCTGGATGGATAGAGGCAAGTGATCCAACAACGGGTAAGGTGTACTATTATAATGAAGAAACGGGTGCTAGCTCCTGGGATAAGCCTCTGCTGAAAGAAGAAGAAGAAGAAGAAGCTGGTGTCGAGTTGAACACTGGAGATTATGATGCGAAAGAAGAGGATGTTGTCAAGGAAGATCCCTTAGAGTCTTCTGAAAAGACTGACAAGCAGTCACCAAAGCGACAGCTCTCACATCGTCTATCATCGATGGAAAAGTCTATGCATGATCCAACATCATTTCAATACGATGATCCGTTGGAGGGAAGCGCTACAATCGTACCCGGACGTAATGCCACCGACAATGATGTTGTCGAGGATATTACTCTCACATCTGATTCTCGGACAAGTAATTCCATTGCCGAGGTATCGGAGAACATTGTTGAGAGTAGTGTTGCCACTGCCATTGAAGAAACGATGGATAGTGTTGGTACCGAAGAGCCCCAAGTCGAAGACGAAACCGCCACACCATCTGATGATCTACAACCTGCTACTCAACACGCACCACTTCCTCCCGGTTGGATTGAGGCTACTGATCCATCATCAGGCAACACTTATTACTACAACGAAGAGACTGGTGCCAGTTCTTGGACCAAGCCTGAATCAGAAGACATCGTGGGTATCGCCGACGATCCAACTGAATCCGCGGAGATTATGGACGAAGCACCAACACAGGTCGAGTCTACCGAGGTGGATGCTTGTGCTGAACCTACAGAAAGCGTTGAGGTGGTTAATGTAGCTCCTCAAGAAGAAACAGAAGTAGCAGCTGTCGAATCGATTGCCGAAGGAAATGAGCCAGATGCTGAACCTGATTCTGACGATTCATGGATCGAGGCTACTGATCCAGCATCGGGTAATGTATACTACTATAACTCCAAGACAGGTGTGACGTCATGGACGAAGCCTGAAACTCATGTTGATGATGCTGATAATAAAGCACCCGAAGATTTCTCAAATGAGATTATTGAGGAGGAAGAAGTTGCCGCTGGCGGTGAAGTCTTAACTGAGAAGAAATCAGTAGAGGAGCTTGATGAATGGACCCAAGTGGACCATCCTGCTAGTGGCAATGCAGAAGGATTCGAAATTGCAGGCTCGGAAGAAGTAGATGATCCTAATGATACACCATCACCACATAATCAGTTGCCAGAGGGCTGGCAAGAAATGGCAGATCCTGCCTCAGGTAATGTCTATTATTACAATGAGGAAACTGGGGAGAGCTCTTGGGAAAATCCCTCCTTTACTCAACAAGTTGATCATGCCGAGCCCGAGCAAGTTCATTCAAATGTTGCAGATGTCATGGAAGAGAAGGAACAAGATGGTGTGGCAATAATAGAAGAAGAAGACAAGGTAGAGCCCAAATTAACATCATTGGAAGAGATGAATGCCGTATCCTCGGCGTCTATTCAGTCTGATGCAATGAAGGATGAAGATGTTGTTCTGCCGAAGGGCTGGGCGGAGGCCACTGATCCAAGTTCAGGTCAAGTGTACTATTACCACAAGGAGTCTGGAGCTACCTCTTGGGAACGACCTGTGATTGAGAAGGACGACGTTGTTGACGATCAACAACCGTCTGCAGATGTGGGTAATGAAGTGACTACAGAAGAAGACGAGGCTAAGGCAGATGTGATTAAGACAGAACCATCCATGATAGAAAAAGAAACAAGTCGTCCTACGCCAAACAAGGATGATACTCCTCAACTTCCAAATGGATGGTCCGAGGCTATTGATCCGGGCACAGGCAATGTGTACTACTATCATGAAGATTCAGGACAAACTTCGTGGGAAAGACCACCTAATACAGACGATGAAGATATTCATGAAGAAGAGGATGGCATTGAAATTACACGTACTGATTCTAATAACACTGCTGAGGAGTTGCAAGCAGAAGAATCATCTACGATGCCAACAGAGGTTGCTAATGTGTCACTGCCAGACGGATGGGATGAAGTTATTGATCCAGGTTCAGGGCAAGCATACTACTACAACGAGACGTCTGGTGAAACTACTTGGGACCGTCCAGCTCCAACTGAAGAGCGGCTAAAGGGTAGCAATTCAAGAGAAGAATCTTCTACTTCACACATGACTGACGGAGCAGCAGCAACAACAACAACAGTAGAACATCGCCCTCGTCCTGCTCATGCAATTGCAACATTTGGTTTTGGTGGTAGACTTTGTGTCATGATACCTCAAGTCGCTGCCACTCTTTCCGGAGCACCATCAGCTCCGGTGAGTGACAAACCCCTCTTACGACGAGGTCCAGTAGTAATTCACCGCCTTTGCAGTGTAGTACCACAAGAGCATGAACATTCTATACCTTCGTCTGATGCACCACTTCTCAAAACCGAGGAGGATAAAGTGATGACCCATCTTAAAGAGAAGAGTTCCAACCCTGACAACATGTTGTGGAATATTATTCAAATAGCCGCTCTTAATCGTGGAAGGTTACGGAATGATAAGAAGGTGAAGAAGGCAATCATAGAAGTCCTTCTAGCCTCATCTACAGAGAATACAAATAGCGACCAAAATAAGAAGGAGAAGGGCAACATACCATTGTCACTCTCTCCTACTTCTGATCTGTCCGAGGTTCAAGACTTGATACTAAGAGGAGATCGTGAATCTGCCGTCTCTGAAGCCCTTACCCAAAAGAATTATGCATTGGCACTACTCATTGCTTCCATGTGTGATCGTACTACCTACCAAATTGCCAGTCGTCGTTTTGCTGACGAAGTCTTAGAGTGTGGATCGCCTTTACATACGGCAACGTTGCTCTTTTCTAATAACTTGGAAGTACCAAGGGACGAGGAGTTGTTAAATCCAAGCAATGGACACAGTTTTTGGAATGAACATGAGTATTATGGTGATTTAGGAAAGACTTGGAAGGAGCAGTTGGCGTCAATCATGAGGTGGGTTATCTTTGCTTTGTGTGATACTCGTGCTAGTTGGTCTTCACTTTCTCACATGATCATCTAATCTTTTACTCTTTTGACAGTAATCAAACTACTGGGTGGGAAAGAATTGTACTTGCATTAGGAGATAGACTTTTACAGCTTGGACAATGTCAAGCTGCTCATGTTTGTTACCTCGTTTCATACAGTACATTTGGTTCACCATCCAATGAATCGACTCGTTTGGTACTCCTGGGCTGTGATCACAGACTCTATATGAATCGAATGTTAATGACTCCTCAATCTATTCAAAGCTTTGAACGATCAGAAGCATTTGAATGGGCTCGAAGACGAGGGAATCGAAAGACGAGCATACCATCCTTGCAGCCATTTAAGTTGAGATATGCTGAACTTCTTGCTGATTTTGGATACGAAGACTTGGCAAGGGAGTACCTACTTAGTATTAGATCATGTATTGGACTTGATTCGGACAAGAGAAAGGGCGGCAAAGCATCAGCTACTACTGCATCAGGTAGTTTGGTACATGATTCGGAATTCATTGAATCATTAAAAAGACTCGATGACCGAATCTGTGGCTCAACTGGTGCCGAACCATCATCTTGGGGTAATAAGGATGATAGAAGAGGCTCACTGGCTGCCGTGGGAAGTATTGTAAAGAGTGTTTTGGGGAAGAAACCCAAGGCAGAAGATGTTCCACCACTCTCAAAGGCGACTGACAAGCCAAAGTCTACAGAGAAGTCTCAAATGGCAGAGGTAGAAGATGAGTCGCCACGAGAAGTAGCCCAATTGAGCATGCCGCCACAGCTGTCTTTCCCCACACCACTGAATGCCCAAGCAACAAATGATATTGTGGATACGACACTCGAGGGAGATGAGAGTTTTATTACAACAAAGACTAGCTTTGAAAAGGCAGCGGCTGATGCTCCAGAGGAGGTACAACAAGAAGATAGGCCGAAGTCGCCTACCGCGCTATTGAGCAATCCATTCAGCCACAACATGGGAAAACCTAATGATGATCAGCAGTTACAACAAGATGCACCATCATCTGCCCCACCCATGTTCTCTTTAGATCAAGAGCCGAAACCAAAAGAAGAGACTAAGAAGAAGGAAACTATTCTTTCTACCCCCGTCTCTAAGAAGAAGGAAGATAAGGAGAAGGCGCCTGTTTCTGAACCACCAAGTAAGTATACATCTATCTTTGTTTTTTACTTTCTTGGGCGTTGTCTAACTTGCCTATTCTTTCGCATCTTTTAATTACAGGAAGTACCGGATGGCTGTCAAAGTTACTCAGAAAGAAGCTCGATCCAGACTCTAAAGCCACGGTTGCTGATGTTGGAGAAGAGATGCAGGCATATTATGATGAGAAACTTAAGCGTTGGATCTTTCCTGGCGACGATCCGGTAGAGGTGGCCAAGCCATTGGCACCTCCCCCAATCATTCCCAAGACTTCTGATGCTGCTCCCTCCACACCAGCACCGGCGGCAACTCCTGCAAATAATGATCCGCTGGCTGCTTTAATGGCTCCGCCACCAAGTGGGGTTTTGTCGAAGAAGAGAGGGACTCCTACCATGAGTCGATATGGTGGAGCGCCTCCTCTTTCATCGATTGGCAATGTTACACCCTCTACTACAGGTGGCAAAAAGCCTCCAGCTTCACCAATGACGATGAAACCGCCTACCTTTGCAACCTTTCAGCCAAAGCCTGCTACTAGTCAAACCACTTATTCATCTAAAGAAGAGGACACAAGTTGAAAAAGGCAAAAATGGATTATATGTTTAGTTTGTATGTGACTAATGAGTTAAGTTACCAGTTACTAATCATCTGCAGTATTGAGATTCCTACTTGAGAGAAGAGAAGATTTTGATATGATGTACTAGTAGGTAGACTATATGGATACCTTAGAAAAACATTTAGTCATCTCCTCGTTACAAATCTGAGCATGCCTTCTAATCAAATTGTCAGTCAGTCAGTCAGTCAGTCAGTCAGTCAGTCATTCATCCTTAGTTTATAGAAACTTTTTAGGCCTAGGTAAAACTAGGTTCATAGGGTCACAGAATTTCGGCTACACTAGATAATCTGTTTCAGTGATCATTCACAGACCATCCATCATAGTGCAGCGAATTGATATTCTGTCGTTGCTGCTTTGTTTTCACATATATTTTCATTTCATTTCCACTTTGTTTCCACAGGTATTTTCTTTCTTCATTTTCTAACTTCAAGCTGTACAAACTGACACATGTGAGTCTACACTTCGTTTCGGTACATATAATACTATTCTAAGTTCTGTCAACTGTCGCTTCTAAGGGTGTTGATAGTCATAACCAAACATCTTTGCTCTGCGCCTCATCCAGTCCTCATCGCATCCACATTCACATGCCCTGATAATCTCACGATAAGCCTTGTCAAATTTGATTGTCACAAGAGAAAGCGGAGACTAGTTCATACACATAAGTGGCAGAAATCTTAAATCTAAATCCGAGAGAGGCGTGGTGCTGTAATTAAATACCGTACTTGAATATTATTTTATTGCTGCTACTGTTGACTTTGACTAGGAACGGAGGACACCTAAAAAAATAGAGGTATCTCCGCCTCCGCACAAGTTGGTATATCCTATTGGTGTGGCTGACCATATAGAACCATTCTCTAGTAAGTACCGTCTTACCGTCTTAGAGTGTTATCTGCTGCCATGTTGTGCATGAGCTGATACTCTTTCTCAATCTTTGAGAGTCAAGTATCTTTAGTGGAAGATACCCGATTTACAAAATCTCTCTCCTCCAATCTAACCCACATATCATATGCACAGATTTTCAGGTGCCAATGCAGTGTTTTCGGGACGAGATAAGCGGAGGAATATGAAAGCTTTAGAGCAACAAATATGAGGATGTTATGTAATATGTTAGTCAAATTGTATAGAGAGTAATATGTACGACTACGAGTCATTGTCTACTTCAACTTTGATACATAACTACGAGTTTTAGCATTAGCCGAGGCGATGGTAAGTGATAAAATTAGTGGGGTGAACTTCATGATATATATCTATGAGTTATTGCAAGAAGCTATCGTCTTATTTAGGTACTTAGACTCCAGGAAGAGTGTGATAGTAGAGCAACATAGGTGGCAGCAAGTTGAATGAGTAAAAATTGAGCATAGCCTACGGATACCTTCAGAGGTATCCTTGAAATAGACTTGCCACCACCTTGCAATTTGCTTCCACTTCACCAGACTCGTCCCAATAGAACTACTAACCCGTCTAGCCCATCATATATTGCAATAATTAATAGTGTCGTATAAATGAAGTTCTCTACTATAACGATTTCAGCACTTAGCATCATCGCCTCGGCCACCCAGGCAAATGCTCGTCGTCGTCATCTCAACACAATCAAGGGCGATGAATCTGATGCATCAATGTCGTATATGTTATCTCCTGCAAGGGGTAGTAGCAAGTCGAAGTCAGCTACTGGGCCCCCTACTTCTGCTCCGATTCCCGAGGTAATGTGGTATATGTTTGTTCTTGTGTTTTATGAAACGACGATATGATAATGGCGACGATATCAAATATCTCTCTCTAACTACTCGAACTTTTATGTATACAACAACAGCCTGGCGAATGCAATTCTATAATTAACACGGGTAATGATAATGACAATGTCTTTACTCTCCAAAAAAGTCTTCTGTGTGATTGTCCTGGTGTTACAGATTTTGGAGCTCCAAATCCATTCAACCAGGTTAAGCCGGCCTTGACGGTTGATGGTCAGGGAATTGTGTTAAATCTCAATGGGTATACTGTGGAGTGCAAGCCTGAGACTGGTAATACTTTTGGATTAAGTGATGTTATCAAAGTAGTCGGTACTGCCAATACAGTCATGGGGCCTGGTACACGTGAGTATAAGTATAATGATGAAAAGCTATTTTTCCATCTAATAATCACATATATTTCTGATTCTATATCATCGTTATATTGTTATCAATAGTCAAGGTTGGAGGTGATCAGACTAATGGTATCAATTTGTCTTCCTTTGGCGGTGGATTCCATACTATAGACGGCGTTAATATCGGTCCTAATAGTAAGTTCACTTCGTTCTCTCTCGTAAATGAAATATATGTACATGTATTTTACTTAGTGATATCTTCGATCTATTCTTTACTACATTAAAAAACCTCAGCTGTCGAAGGTATTAAAATCCAGTCAAATGATAATACGATCATTAACAATTTCATCACAGGATCGACGATCGATGGTGTGTTAGCAACAGGTACCGATAGGAATATCATTAAAGGCAATACGATTGTCAACTCGGCAGGAAATGGAATTCGCCTCGACGGTGGTGAAGTAGACACATCAGATGATAACCAAATCCTAGATAACACAATTATCTCTTCGGGTTTTAATGGGATCATTCTTTTTGGCAAACGTGTAGTCATTCAAGGAAATACAATCGATCAAAGTGTTCGAAGTGGATTTAAGATCGATACATTTGTCGACTCAGACTTAACTTTAATCAGTAAAGACGCCATTATCAAGGACAATAGTATCACAAACAGTGGTGAATTTGGCATTGCAATCGAATCCGGGAGCTTGAATACAGTTGTAATTGATAACACTCTTGCTGGAAATGGAAACGGAGATAACTTACTCAACAATGGAAGTGATACAGTCTTAGCTGGTAACGTCCCTAACTTGATGTGAGCTTGTTAAAATTTCATTTGTTTCGGGAAGACTGATCGATGATGAGTGCGGTATGTGTTAGTGGATAACCAATATGTGTAAGATTTCTTTTCATAAGAGAATAAGATTGAATGTTGATGTTAGAAGAATAGAGTGTGGACATTGTTTAGTTATTTGTGAAAGTCCTAGCAAAGTAGAAATAATAAGAGTAATGAATATATCAAAAGTTTATCGGCTTAATATTATGTATGGTATGTGATAACTGACGAAGCAATAATAATGATCTTCCAACTACAAGCGGCACCTACCTAGATGCATGCTGCTGCTGGTCGTTGAACGGATCAGCTTCATCATCAGTGAAGTCATTGAACGAGCCTGGTCCATCATCTGTAGGCCAACTAATCGAATCATAATCTGAGCTTTCGTTATTGCCGTCTCATCGTCTTGGAGAGAAGAGTCTTGTATTCATGTTGTTTCATCAAGTTCAGAAGAGATGATTTTGCCATGATGCACTAGTAGGTAGACTTCTATAGATATCTAGACAGACAGAACAATATACTCTTAATCTTAACATTATTAGATGAGTCGGCAAACTTTCAGCGTCCACCTCAGTCTTCTTCCTCTACTACCACCCCAACGAGAATGCAGCGAATACTGCTGAGATTATTACTGCCACAAATCTACTCGTTCCACTACTTCCTCTCCTTCCCCTCCAACTACCACTACCATTACTACTTTCATCAATTATTGGACACTTAGTCAAATCAGACGTACCATCCTTACACAAAGTCTTCACACCAGTCTTTGGTCCGACCGAACATATCATTGGACTAATTCCCAATGCATATGTCATATACCATATACATGTCTCACCATCACCCTTACTAATACCCAATTCATCAAATACTTGTTGTGCTTCCCATAATGAATACTTGGCAGTTATTACTAATGATTTACCATCGATTTCGTACTTCATTTGATTAGCTATTAACCCATCTAAGCATGGATTTGATCCATCTTCGTCATTTGTCCAACTTGTTACAGTTGATACTGCGTCACTCCATTGTTTCATACGTGGTGTATACGTCTTGTTATTAGCTGTATCGCTACTTTCATTTGCATCCTCCATTTCAACTAAATGATTATAATACGATAAGTTCTTAACACTGTCACCATCCATTATAAAACTCTTAATATCATTCACAATATCTACATTTGCAATAACTTCATTATTAAAATCTTGTACACCCGGACATAATAATGTTTGTATACCCAATATCTTTACTTGTATTTGTTCATCTTCTTCCTCGTTATTATCATTATCCATATCTCCAGCACCAATAGTTACCAAATCAACAGAGTCACTACCACTAAACCAACTTTCTAATACATCCACGGTATGTACAATCATTTTCATACTGGAATGTAATGGATTAACGTTCATATATGGCATATTAATACTCAACGAAGAACCTTCAGTTGCAAAATGATGCAACAATACCAATTCGATAGTATTATCATACGCTCTTAGTACACCACAACTCATTTCATTAGTGTTTATGAATAGATTACCTTCGGTGTAATAATGTGTGGCGGATACATTGGGTGTATTTGCGAAGAGTTCATTAATGATTTCTTCACGTTGTTTACCAGATTGGTCTGGATTAGATGAACAGATTAGATATGGGTGGTATGCTGAGGAGGTTGTTGATTTTGATGTAGTGTGAGATGTTGCCACCTTTTGTATATGCAATTAGGAGTGTAGAGAGATAAGGGTTAGTATAATTTGACCAAACATATCAAGCAGGCTAACAAAAGGAAAGCAACTATAATAAAACCAAAACCATTACTTACCTCATACTCAAAAATGGCAGCATCTCTCCATAACTTTTCCGAATCATAACTCTCTCCATTTTCAAGCTGTTGACCAAAGTCAGCAGGTGATTCAGTTAATCGAACCTTATTAAATTCATCCAATGTTAATATATTACTAACCAATTGTTCATTAATTGTAGTTTGTATATCTGTTTGGATTGTTGAAGAGATTCCTCCTTGAAAGATTGTGTTTAGTTCATTGTTAGTGGTGTTAGAAGAGTCAGAAGGTGGTGAAGGTGTGGTGATTAATCCAATGGATAATAATGTATCAATGGCATCTTGTGTAGAGTTGCTACTTGTGGTTGTGTTTAAGTTTGCTATATCGTCAAAGGTGTCAATATTAGATTGTTGAGCGTTAATGATTGTTGGTGTTTGCAAGAGGAGTAATGTTAATACAGCGGCAGCGGTGGCGGTACTGCCCGAGATTGATAATAGACTAGATATAGATGATTTCATGTTGCTTTTGTTGTATATAAAAGGAGCTAGATAGATAGCAGTACGATAGACGATCACTAAGAACTGAGAGCAGTGAACTCTTTATGTCTGAGCGGTATCCTCATTAGATAGGGGGCTTTAAAGAGCATTACCCCGCCGTTTGCGCAAGTGTAACTTAAACCAAAGCTCATCGCAGCTGCCCCCAGAGGGCTAAAGCACGCAGCGCACTGTATGAAAATTGCATGATAATTGATAATCAGCTAGGTAGTAAACACTAACAGAGCAACATTGATACGATCGCCTTTGGTATCACTGCATTGTAATATAAACCACAAATCAATCGATATAGAGCTTTGTTTATCGAGTCTGCAAATATCAAGCTACGGACGACACGGCCTTCAATATAACCATGCAATCACTAATACCCTTCTTACTATGCAGTATTGCAACAACAACCACCATAACATACGCACAACAGCAACAAACTATAAAACCCAAGGCAAGAGGATTAACTATCAATGAAATTACTAAACTAATTGAAACTGAAACTTCAGAAGAGTTTGGGTGAGTATGTCTATATCTTGTAAACTCTCGTGTGCTAGAGGTGTACAAATAATATATGTATGTGTAGTAGATATATAAAGTAGCTTTCTAATTTTCCACCCATCTCTCCATATCTCTCTATCCCGTATACTATACCACACACTCTCTACAACACTTACAGATGGACAGAAGATAATCTATCAACAGAAGAAGAAGAAATAGCAACCCTACTATGGAATGAAGCAAATAAATTTGAATGGCAAAAGGCATATACTGCCGAAGTTAATGATGAACAAAAGTATCCATATTTACTTTGTCATGTTGGTATGCAAGATGGTACGGAAGTAGAAGAGAGTGGTACAGAAGAGGAGAGAGAGGGAGGGAGGCCAATGAGTGGCTATCAAAGATTATTGGCTATTGAAAGGGCATTGGAAGATAGTCGAAGTGGAAGTGTAGGTGAAGAAGAAGATGGTGGAGGAGAAGAGGATGGTGATATAACAATTGATTATGTTTTAGAAGAAGATGACAACTCTACATCAGATCAACAAACCACTACATCAGATCAACAACAAACCACTACATCACAAGAAACACAAGAAAAAGAAGATAAAGTATACCTCCGTCCATTATACAATAAACCAGATTACTTATGTGTCTTTGGACAGCTCTACGCTTCTACCGCTGCATCTATATCTGGTAATGAATTTATAATTCAACCTATATTACCATCATTAAAATATATGAAGGGTAGTGTTACTAATATGGAGAAGGAGATTAATTTTCATATTGATGAAATGATGACTGGAGAGGGAAATGGAGAGAAGAGGAAGGTACATCCTGAATTGGATATAGTTTTATGTCCCGGTGTGGCTATTGCAAACTCGTCAGATACTACAGCAAGTAGTTCAATAGTTGAAGGAGGTGAATGGGAAGAGATACCAGAAGACATATCACAAGAAATTATTAATACATTACTACCACCAAAAGAAGAAAGAACAACATCGATTGAATCCAAGTTATCATCTGCCATGTCAGAAGCATTCTACCTAACCTCAACAATGCATACCAATACAACATATGAAATGGGTACAACTCCATCAAAACGTGCACAGTTGTGGAAAGACCTCATCAACAACTATCAAACTACAGGAAAGTGTAACGAGACATACTCTAAACGATTAAAGTTTACTATATCCAAATCAACAAGACCAGAAACTACATCAAGTTTAATGAATGTAGCATTTAACATTACAGGCAAATCAGACTTAGATATTGGATGTATGTTAACATTATCAATTGCAATTACATCCCACCCTAACGTATGTTCCTTTGAAGTTAAATCAAGAGTAAACACATACAATCAAGTCATTACCTGGTTAACACAAAGTGAAGTAGAGAATGTACGTCCCTTTACTGATTTAGAATTAAATGGTAATGGACAGACTGTATCAGTATCAGATACGGGATGTGATTTAGATTCATGTTACTTTGTTGATGATAGACCAAATAGTAGTTTCCCGCCATCAAACTTTATTGATCAATCGGCACGAAAGGTTGTACAGTATGTAGACTTTGCTGATAAGACTGATTGTGAATATGGACATGGCAGTCATGTGGCTGGAACAATCGCCGGGAAACGGATTGATAAACAAGGCATGGCCGATGGTATAGCACCCGGTGCCAAACTTGCCTTTGCAGATATTGGAGATAGTTCCTGTTCCGGATCATTATCATTACCACTTGATAGTCAATTACTCAATGTGGGTAGGCCTGATGCCAAGATACATAGTATGAGTTGGGGTTCCGCCGGATTAAACTTTTATACTACACAGGCACGTAACTTTGATCAATATATGTATGATAATGATGAGTTTTTAATTGTTGTTGCGGCGGGAAATTCGGGACATGGTGATACACCGAATACAGTTGGTAGTCCTGCCACTGCCAAGAATGTTATTGCCGTGGGTGCACATCATAATACTGATGTAAGTCGACCAAAACATGGATTGGGACCGAATTATGTTGCCGACTTCTCAAGTCGAGGTCCAACGAGTGATGGAAGAACAAAGCCTGATATCATGGCTCCGGGCAAGTCGGTACTGTCAGCAGGAGCTCGACCTGATATAGTTGGTGAATGCGATCCCGACAAACCACCAGGATACTTGGATAAGAGTGAGGGTGTACTATCACTACAAGGCACGTCCATGTCCACTCCAGTCATAGCTGGAACAGCCGCCATCATCCGTCAATACTTTGAGGAAGGATACTATCCATATGGAGTTAAGAATGATACGGTTGGTATACTAGTTGAGAATCCGTCAGGTGCACTTATTAAGGCAGTTCTAATGAATGGTGCTCAGTATTTGGCGGGGGTAGATAATGGTGGAGATGGTGTTACTGATATTAAGCCGTATGATAATAATCAGAACTTTGGTAGATTGTCGTTACAAGGTGAGTGAAGTAGAGGTGGTGGTGGGGTATTTCAAGTATTGTCCGTGTCATTATCTGACCTCTTTTCCCAACCGACTACTATTCAACATATAACCTCAGACAGTGTATACTTGCCCGGACGTACATCTGTCCAGCTTACTGCATTTGATAGACAAGTGGTGAATGATCAGAGAAGTCAAGATTACACAATTACAATAAACAAGGAAGACGGGTGTGATTATGATAAGCTCGCTGTTACATTGGTTTGGGTAGAGCCGGGTAAGCTGTTGTTGTTTTTGTATGTGACTAGGCTAGATGTTATATCTTGCTCACATCATATGAACATTTATCATACTCTCTCTTTACAGGGTCGAATCCGGGCTGTGTATCTTGTTTACTCAATGATTTAGACCTAGAAGTTGAATTTAGAAACAAGACATACTATCCAAATGGACGTAATGGACCGGATAGAGATAATAATGCAGAACGAGTAATAATAGAAGGAGTCAAGGATGGAGACGTGGCAACAATTACAGTTACGGGATATAATCTTATGCAGAACTTTCAACATTACGCTCTTGTAGCGACTGGTTGCTTTGGAGGAGTGGCGAATCAAAATTTCGTTGATCAATGTTCAGCATTTGAGTGTGATAATTCACTACTCACGAGGAGGGCTATAATCTTAATGGCTGTTTGTATACCCCTTGCGGTTATACTTTGTTGCTGTGCTGTTGCAATTTGCCGACGAAGATCATCGAAAAAGGGTAGAGGAGGAGACCTTACTCCTCCTGTTGAGGTAGATAGTGCTGTGATGTATGATGATGATAAAACGGAAGGAGAAGAAGGTCAGAAGGAGGCAGCTTAATAACTCTGTCAAAGTCCATACTTTTGTTAAACTGTATTTCATTTACTAACAGCCAAAGCATATAGTCGTATTGTGTGAACATTTGTGGCAGTTGCATGTACTACGATTCTTTTAGCTTTAAACTGTGGTACCGATTGGGATCATCATTCACCACTTCTCTTAGTTTATGTCTTTCGGTTTCTATCTTCTCTTAATCTCCTATTAAGTTGATTCTTCCTCTGAGAAAGAAGGATATCATCCGTATCTTTAACTTGACTCGTCTTCACTCCATCGGCATGCAGATTGGGAAAGATGAAGCCGCCAGCCTCTAGTGCATCTAATAAGGACATGTCTGGATTTTGTTTCTTCAGTTGAAAGGCAAGGTTCATTCTTTCATCACCTCCACGCCCTGCCTTCTTTCGACCTTTCTTATCTTCGACAGTAGTTCCTTTATCACTTGTTTTCTTACTACCGACATCTGATGAGTTGCCATACGAGCTTCTCTTCTTTTGACTTTGAGTAGTTTGTTGAATGGATGGTATGCCGAGGATACTATCGATATTAGTGGTGGCTTCAAGATGAGATACATCAGTACCAAATTTGGATTGAACGTCAGCCTTGACTCTATTGACAACTGCCTGTGCTCCCCATTCCTCAAAACACTTGATGGAATGGTTATACACTTCATATGCCTCTGCTTGACGTCCCATCTCAAACAAGTACTCTGCTGTTAATTCACTGGCAACAGCTTCCTCGTGTATGAACTTGTGCTCTCGGGCAGATTGTATAGAACTAAGATAAAGTTGCTCAGCCTCTTCTGGGTTGCCAATTGTATGATTGTTCATAGCTTCGAGTAATAGTACTTTATTTTGCCAATTCCAAGATGAGTGTTTAGCTAATGACCTTGCCTCCCTTAATATTGACTGCCCCTTTTCAATCAATGCTGTTTTTGCTGGTTCCTCAGCCTCCCGAGAACATAGAAAACATGCTAATCCCTCGAAGAGTATCCTCATATATAGCATCGGTCGTAGAGACAACTTAGCTTCAGCGGTAAGCTCTGATATAGCAATCTCGTCTAGTAGATCATTGAATTGGCGGAATAGGAATGCCCTAATTAACTTGTGGCTTTTAAAATGTGCGTGTTCTTCACCTACCTTGGCCAACAGTTCTGCTTCGGTGGGAATATTGTCAATGATTCTAGTATCAAGTAAACGAAGGCCCTGTGTTAAAGCAGTAACTTGAGAGTGCAGTAGTATAAAACCAGGAAACAAGCTCTGCTTTTGTGTCAGTTTCATCGAACATTCCTTAATCGCTTTTTGAAGGGCGATGAGGTTGTTTCCACCAATATAGTTCAGTATAATGGATAACTGTAAGTTCCAGCCAGAAAATAGCAAGTCGCCGAGCTGTAGGCCAGCTTTATATCCCATCATATGTGATTCAGCCACAGATTGTAGTGGCTCGATGTACCAAAAGATTGTCTGGTACACTACAAGGACAACGGCCGATTTATATTTCAATGATGATGTATTCTTCTCAACCAGTTTGAGTGCAAGTCTTCCTAGTCTGCAGGCTTCTTCAATCTTCCCTGTACTTGCCAACATTTCCCCTTTGTTTGAAAATGAAAGAGATGTGATTGAAACAGATGAGTACATGTGGCTTGCAAAGTCAATCAAATAAAGGTAAACCTTTGAGAGGCAAACGACGTTCGCCGCGAGACACATTGAATAATCCGAGACTCCACACATTAATACATATCTCACCATAATAGGCAAATGAGAGTGGTGCTGCAGGAGTTAACCCGTTCTTCATCGTAATTTCAATCATCTTCAAAGCAACAGAAGCAATTAAATGGTTCTTAGAGTAATGCAAAACAAGTATGAGGTCAGCATAGAGCCGCAGCAACGTTGCTAGCTTCTTGTTGTTTGCTTGGTGCCGGTGCATGTTCAATAATGATTCATTAGATTGACATTGAAGTAATTGATTCATGGTATCAATATCAGCCTTTAGTGTACTATCTCCCATGACACGGGGAGGATCTTCTCCAAGCTCGTTCAATAACTTTAATATTGATTCTCTTTGGTTGACATACGGATATGAATATGATGTGAGCATATGATATATCATGAGCAGTAGCAAGATATTAGCAATAGACGACACTCACATGATAGCTCTTGGAGTACTACTAACGCAGCTACAGTCGTTTAGGTTCTTCATCAGCTCTCCTCTTTGCAGAGCTACAGCAGCGATCGACAAGCCTAAGGATATGAAAGGGAGAGGAGAGAGAGAGAGAGAGAGATTTTTTGATGGATACTGGTTAGGTATCTTTGCCAACATCTTATTACAGTCAACACACAGAACAATATAAGCTTACAATGTAGACTGTCATCAAATGTCTTGGCATGAGCAACTAATTCTTGAACGTGAATCTTTACGTCATCTCTCTTATTCATGACATAGGCCGACTCCGTCGCTGCATCATAAAATTCAATACTCATATCATAGTTTGATGTCCATTTATCATCTCCCAAGTATGATATGCCGTGTTTAAATAGTATCAATGCTGCTGCATAGTCAGATAAGGAGATGGAAAGTTTACCCGCTTTCAAGTTGAGCCCTGCAATGATATTCTTCTTACTAGGGTCTTGAACAATATCTGGTCCGCCGTGATTGATTTGAGTGATGGATGTGAAGAAGAGCTCGTTATTATCAGCCCCACTCTTGTCAAACGTGTGAGTACAAAGTGCCAGGCCGTACCGCAGGTGATTGGCTCGTCTATAATCTTTTGATTGCAGTTCGTATGCTGTATTATGTGTTCGAGTGAGGAGTTAGTGTGAGTGTGGCGAGAAACTGTACAAGCTGTAACCACCAACAAACAAACATATACATACCTGCTTCTTGGATCTTGTCATGAGTAAAGCGGAATGTTGCATCAGTTTTGATATTGGTCATGAATCCCTTCTGAGATACTTGCTTGAGTATATCAACCAAGTCAACATTCAAATCTTTAGATAAGATATCAAGCACCTCCTTTTTCACACTCGATCCTAAACAAGAAGCTACACCCAAGCCAAGCTGAAGACCGGAAGGTAGATCCTTCATCTCCTTTGTGAGTAGAGCAATAACCGATGAAGAGACGGGCTCTTGTTCAATCTTATCCATATCCCACGCCCATCTAGAGATGCTTAAATCAACATAGATGTATCCCTGTCTATACAAAGATCCGAGTAGCTGCCGTAGAAACAAAGGATTGCCTCTCGTTTTATGATGCAACACAGCCGATAGTGGACATGTGATGCGTGGACTCAAGCGCAATGTATCAGAGACGAGAGTATTCACACTCTCGGTACTCATATTCTTCAAACCTATAGCTTTCAGATCTGGGAAGATTGATAGTGAACTAAGCCAGATACCAAAGGATGTATTAACAAGACTTTCTTCATCATCTCGATGACAAAGTGTAAGGAAAATGGATAACCCAGACATGGTAGTGGTGAATAACAAGTCACCAATCAGTAGTAATGAAGCACTGTCAGCAAACTGTAAGTCGTCTATGAACAGTGATATAGGCCGCTTGGAATTCGATGATATGACTCTCAACAACTCACAGAATAGATATCGCATACTAACTGCTGCATTCATGCAACTACTTACTGAGTCAAGGTGATGATGAACAGACGAAGGCATTAGCAAGAAGAGGCTGGGCACTACTCCGGCTAGAAGACTTGCTTGATCACCAAGCCGACTCTCTAGCTCCTTCTCAACCAGTTCCAACTCGTTAGGAGATAACCCTTCAGCAGCAAACAACTCGCATAATCTGTTAAATACACCCCCAATCGTTGCCAATGGCTGATTATTCATTTCATTCTGTTCAAACTTTGCCGAGCAGAAGTGACCATTGAATTGGCTTGTCAATCGTTGGGTATGCAATGCAAGCATTGATTTACCTGCCCCGGCTCCTCCAGAGATTACTACGCCTTTGAATGCCTTCTTATTGATAAACTGTTGATACAGCTCATTTAGCTTTGCCTCCTCATCCTGTCTACCGTAGAGCTTATCACATATCTCTAACGTCGGGAGTGAGCTACCAACTTTAAGATCATCAAGGAAACGAGTTGGATCGTTCATCATGAGTAATAAATCTTGTCGTAGGTCAACAAAGGATGAATATGCCTCATCCCCACAATAGTCACCCTTACTACAATCAAGTAAGTTCTTAACGAGGGTACATATAGAACGAGGAAGTCCCTTCCCCTCCAACTTGGCAACACAGATATCCACCTTATCCCCAGTTTGAGACGATTGGTATGTTCTCTTCTGTGGCCGTTGATCAGATGAAATAATAGGTTGTGGAGGATGATGTAGAACCGGCAACTTATCATATGTCGTATTATCCAAATCAATACCCTGCACGGAAGCATAAGTGTTAGATCTTGGTGGTAAATCCTCTGCCAATGGCTCCTCTGTAGAGAATAGCTCATATAAAATTAATCCAACGGCAAATAATTTAGACTGCACAGACCCATTAGCGGGTGAAGGACCATCATGCCCGTGGTGCAGACCATTATTAATAAGTACAACGTCTAAAGTTTCATCCCTTGAATAAACCAATACATTCTCGGCATTAATACTATTTTCTTCTTGTGACTTATGTGAAGGACGGACGAGGAGATCTATTAACTTAAGAGCCACGGGAAGTGCTGCTCTTATATATGAATCATCAACCTGTTCATTGGGTAAATAACCCGTTGTGTAATTTGATTTTGTTATATCTATCCATGTTCGTAATGTACTATGTGATGTATCCTTGGTACTATGACTTATTGTTGATTGATGTACTGATGAATCAATGTTATCTAAAAGCTCATCAGATTTGGTATTATCCCGAAGCCGAGGATCATCCACCAGTAAATCTTCAATTATCTGATCACTATCATTACTATCCAATAAGGTCTCATCTAACAATATATCAGTAAAATCATCCCCACCTTGCAACATGTTAAATTGCCCATCTCCTCCATCTCTTAGTACTGCCTCAAGATCAATGTCGTCTGTCATATCATCGTTTGATACTAGAGTACTACTCTTACTATACTTACGATGTTGTTTTTCTTCTGGTTTTGTATCTGTTATATTTGTATTGCAATAATTATATCCTCCAAGAGGGTTAGGCCTATTCCTTCAAGTTGTATTGCAAATTATTTGTCTATTGTCTATTACAATGCCACAGTTGTCAGCTAATTGTATTGTTCACCTCTTTCTCATCAGCTCAATTAGTACCCAGAGATATCTGCAGGCAACATAATATATATTATCATTTCTCAATAGACGAGGTACAATAGTCAATAGTACATTGATACCATCTATCGTACAGTAAATGGGTGAGGGTCGAGAGCAAATGATGTGACAGTGTCATTATTAAGATCAAGACCAAATCTCAGCGGCAGCCTTAAGATACCTAAAACGGGAGGAGAAGAAGTCCAGGAGGAGGCAGATTTTTTATAGAGTTTGCTCGAATTTTTTTGGTCACTTCCGGGAGAAGAAAAGGGAAAAGAGGAAGGGAGAGAGGAAGGAGAAAGGAAAGGGAAGAAAGAAGAGAGAGGGAGAAGAGGATACATAATAGCATATAAGCATGTCAATCTCATCTACTATGTTTATAAAGTACTACTGTGTGTCCGAGGTCTTTCTCTACAAATACGAGCTCGATTTTATACCTGAACACAAATACCAAATCCATATACGCCGAACTACTTCCAGTGATATAATGTATATTGATACATACATGTAGCAGTATTGGTTGTTGTTTCAATAATTTCCATAGTGTGTAGTGCAGTTCTTCATACTGCTGGTGTCAGCTGAACAGAGGGATCGTATCCTTGGTATCCTTCTAGTGTGCAATATAATAACTGAAGTCTTTATGCTCAAATATACAACCTATTCAGCATAGATAATTCAATCCCAGTGGAACTAATCAACTACTAATAAATGATGATGTAATAATATAACTCTAAATGTTGAGGTTGACGTGCGTACTATCGTCCATCCTCCACTTCCACATACACGTATCAATTATCAATAACGTATCCTCAATACGTATCTCAATTTCTTTATACTTCATAATGTGATATTTATTATTCTTTTCTATGATATCTAATATGATTGATGTATGTCGTATATCCTCTTCGTATGTTATATTGTTGCTCCGATCGATATGTGACTGCAACTACTTGTTGAGTTGCAAATGCTCTGGTTGCATCGTATCCCCGAATCTCCTCTCTTCAATGTATTACCAGTAGTTTGATATTATCCAAATATAATACTAAACTCATCATATCTCACGCCTTTTCTATAGATGTGTATTGTTTTTTAGTATTATCTAGCACATGCACCCGTTCGTTAATATTATGCATCTATTGGACTGTAACCTCGCTACTAGTAAGTATCTCGTCACTAGCATGAATACACTAAAAATAATTTAATTTTTTAGTGTATTCATATTGACGATAGTACACTGATCTCCGATCTATTCCGTGGGTACGTGTGTTGATATTGTATTATTTATCATTTTTGATACAGCTATCAGCTATCCTATCGAAGTTTATATCAAAATAAGGATTGATAGGCGCCGTTGAATGGTTATATTCCGAACATATGATAATTTAAGACACCTTCATAATAATAATTGAGTATGATATTGTTCATTGAGGCGTTCAATTGCGTAGACAATAGTAGCAATCGATTTACTACCTCAAACGATGCACCAACTTTGGGGTAATATTGCGATATAACTACGATAGATGATATATACCGCCCATCGCCAGAACAACTACACACAACAACTTAAAGGGAGGTAAGTATGCCGTATCTCTAACACGGACAGTTGCGTAGTATTGGAGCAAAGAAGAGTGGTCGTCATGTTGGCTTTTGCAATTGATTTGGTTTGATCATAAGAAAGAATGAGAAAGCCGTTTCAATTTGAAGACTGAGCTACAAAGGTATGCACTGTAAAAACAAGTACTCTTTACCTTTGACTCTATCGTTTATTCCCACGTGTTCTATCGTATGCGAACGTTCTAATAGAACATTGTTAGTAAATTTTAGCAGTTTATTGCGTGTTCTATTAGAAAGCTTCGCAAACTCCAAACGGTATCTGCCCTTTTTGCTTAACCAACATATCTGGAAGTGATAGAGTAAACACCAATAATCGAACTTATCAAATTCATTAAACCTTGCCAAACAGACCTGCTCATTACTACATACTAGCTGAACTTTCTATTTCTATTCACTAACAGCCAAAGATATCTTTCTTTTTCACATAAACAAAAAAAATGTTAGAAGTATATTGTCCTCTCAAGTAGTAATCTCAATACAGCGATGATTAGTAACTGATAATTTTTTAACTTATTAGTCACATACAAACTAAACATATAATCCATTTTTGCCCTTTCATCATTCGATCAACTTGTGTCCTCTTCTTTCGGTGAATTGGTGGTTTGACTAGCAGGCTTTGGTTGAAAGGTTGCAAAGGTAGGCGGTTTCATCATCATGGGTGAAGCTGGGGGCTTTTTGCCACCTGTTGTAGAGGGTGTGACATTGCCAATCGATGAAAGAGGAGGTGCTCCACCATATCGACTCATGGTAGGAGTCCTCTCTTCTTTGACAAAACACCACTTGGTGGCGGAGCCATTAAAGCCGCCAGTGGATCATTACTGGCAGGAGTTGCCGCTGGAGCTGGCGTGGAAGGAGCAGCATCCGAAGTCTTGGGAATGATTGGGGGAGGTGCCAATGGCTTGGCTACCTCTGCAGGATCGTCGCCGGGAAAGATCCAACGCTTAAGTTTCTCATCATAATAAGCCTGCATCTCTTCTCCGACATCAGCAACCGTGGCTTTAGAGTCTGGATCAAGTTTCTTTCTAAGTAACTTTGACAGCCATCCAGTACTCCCTGTAATTAAAGATGCGAAAGAATAGGCAAGTTAGACAGCGCCCAAGAAAGTGAAAACAAAGATAGGTGTATATACTTACTTGGTGGTTCAGATACAGGTGCCTTCTCCTTATCTTCCTTCTTCTTGGAGACAGGGGTAGAAAGAATAGTTTCCTTCTTCTCCTTAATCTCTTCTTTTGGTTTCGGTTCTTGATCTAAAGAGAACATGGGTGGGGCAGATGATGGTGCATCTTGTTGTTGTTGATCATCATTAGGTTTTCCCATGTTGTGGCTGAATGGATTGCTCAATAGCGCGGTAGGCGACTTTGGCCTATCTTCTTGTTGTACCTCCTCTGGAGCATCAGCCGCTGCCTTTTCAAAGCTAGTCTTTGTTGTAATAAAACTCTCATCTCCCTCGAGTGTCGTATCCACAATATCATTTGTTGCTTGGGAATTCAGTGGTGTGGGGAAAGACTGTTGTGGCGGCATGCTCAATTGGGCTACTTCCCGTGGTGACTCATCTTCTACCTCTGCCATTTGAGACTTATCTGTAGACTTTGGCTTGTCAGCAGTCTTTGAGAGTGGTGGAACTTCTTCTGCCTTGGGTTTCTTTCCCAAAACACTCTTCACGATACTTCCCACGGCAGCCAGTGAGCCTCTTCTATCATCCTTATTATCCCAAGATGATGGTTCGGCACCAGTTGAGCCACAGATTCGGTCATCGAGTCTTTTTAATGATTCAATGAATTCCGAATCATGTACCAAACTACCTGATGCGGTAGTAGCTGATGCTTTGCCGCCCTTTCTCTTGTCCGAATCAAGTCCAATACATGATCTAATACTAAGTAAGTACTCCCTTGCCAAGTCTTCGTATCCAAAATCAGCAAGTAGTTCGGCATATCTCAACTTGAATGGCTGCAAGGATGGTATGCTCGTCTTTCGATTCCCTCTTCTTCGGGCCCATTCAAATGCTTCTGATCGTTCAAAGCTTTGAATAGATTGAGGAGTCATTAACATTCGATTCATATAGATTCTGTGATCACAGCCAAGGAGTACCAAACGAGTCGATTCATTGGATGGCGAACCAAATGTACTGTATGAAACAAGGTAACAAACATGAGCAGCTTGACATTGTCCAAGCTGTAGAAGTCGATCTCCTAATGCAAGCACAATTCTTTCCCATCCAGTAGTTTGATTACTGTCAAACGAATAAAGAGAGATGATCAGTGAGAAAGTGAAGAACAACTAGCACGAGTATCACACAAAGCAAAGATACCCCTACCTCATGATTGACGCCAACTGCTCCCTCCAAGTCTTTTCTAAATCACCATAATACTCATGTTCATTCCAAAAACTGTGCCCAATGCTTGGATTTAATAGCTCCTCGTCCCTTGGTACTTCCAAATTATTAGAAAAGAGCAACGTTGCCGTATGTAAAGGTGATCCACACTCTAAGACCTCATCAGCAAAACGACGACTGGCAATTTGGTAGGTAGTACGATCACACATGGAAGCAATGAGTAGTGCCAATGCATAATTCTTTTGGGTAAGGGCTTCAGAGAC
>Ga0214477_100559_pt1 | contig 25469 bp, 13 predicted proteins | sample M1_20Mar14CPVII9_FD_165058 | JGI IMG/M metagenome (GOLD analysis project Ga0214477, IMG submission 165058) | Marine eukaryotic communities from Monterey Bay, California, United States - M1_20Mar14CPVII9sort6BwellC16 | ecosystem: Environmental > Aquatic > Marine > Unclassified | place: USA...
TCTTCTTGCCATCTTTATCACCATCCACATCCATGCCTTCAGCCTTCTCTTCCTTCTTCTCATCCTAAGATGAAAGCACGGGCTGAATTGTGTCCAAAAGGTGATTAAGCACATATTATAGGATGGCAGGATGATATATAAGCACTCAATAACCTTCTGGCATGCACCTGCTAATAAGTCAGCCGCTGAGATCTCTCAGCTCTCTGAGATTTGTTGCTTGCCAACTTTCTGATAGCTCGGCAGGCCAACAAGACATCTCTGATTCTTTACTTGCAGTTCTGAGTTTCTCTTTTCTTATCCATAGCAGTGAGAGTTTTCCACCACTATAGTAAGTTGTTAGTTGTTGGCAGAGCTGCTTAGATTTTGAAGGAAAAAGGATCCGTGATTGACGAGTCACTGATCATCTCTCATCTTAGGATTTCGACAAACACAAATCACAAACAACAGACCATGAACCGGTAATACTAGCAAATAAACAACAACAAACAATAAACAGAAGGCTTTATTAATACGCTATACAACCCTCTATTAATACGATATAAACAATCCAATACATATAAAATAATGGCAACAGCAGTAGCTATGCCCCTATCCGCCCTACCAACATCCAATAATAATCAAACACCAATTGCCACGGCCTCTGGTCTTCTAGCATTACTATCTGAACCAGATACTACACTAGTTTCACATGCACTAACTAAATTATTATCAGTAGTTGACACATTATGGCATGAGGTAGCAGAATCACTGCCAGATTTGGAGGCAATTGCCGAGGGTGGTGCAATTTCATCTGAAGGTGATGACGATGTTGCAATGAGTGGTGGCGATATATACGATGAGGCAACGAAACAAACTGCCGCGGCATTGGCATCACGTGTATTCTTCCATTTAGAGGAGCCACGTCAAGCATTACGGTTAGCGCTGGATAGTGGAGATACATATTTTAATGTTTTATCACCCAGTAGTAAGGATATGGCATATGTTGAACGGTTGGTTAATGCTGCCATTGGTGAATATGTTAAACGTAAGCAGAAGGAATTTGATGGTGTTGATGATAATGTCGAGGAGGAGGAGGAGAAGAAGGAGGATGGTGAGGATGAAGAGGAGGAATTGGATATGGAAAAATTACACAATGTTGTCCAATTAATGTTCCAACGTTGTTACACTGACGGTTCATACGGACATGCATTAGGTGTTGCATTCGAGGCACGGGAGGTTATCAAGGTACAAGAAATATTGGATAAATTATCTACATCGGGTATGGATGCTAATGATATTGTTGAGATACTCAAATATGCACTGTCTAGTGCACATACATTGATCCCATCAAAATCATTCCGTGCCAAGGCATTGGAATTGATTGCAGTATCATTAACAAAGGTATTTGAGGATACGTCAGTTTCATCAACTGCTAAACGGAATGCAGCCTTTACATTGGCATTATGTCATCAATTGTTGGGTGATTCAAAGTCTGTGGGCACCATTATTGTACAATTAATTGATGGTGATAACGATGATTCAGCATTATTGGGATTACAATTATGTTTTGATATTGTTGATTCGGGTGATCAGGCATTTGTTAATTCAGTGGCTGGGTGTTTACCAAAGCAACAGGAAAGTAGTAGTGGATCTACGACTGCGGTAGTTGAGGGGGAAGAAAAAGTTGAGGTTGTCGAGGAGTCAATTAAACGTTCCGAGGCTACATGGACACACTTTACCAACGCTCATCGTATATTAACTGGAGGGTTCACATCGGAACTTTCCTTATCATTCTTATACAAGAATTCCAATTCGGATAAATTGATAATGTCAAATCTCAAAAAGGCATTAGAAGAACGTGCCATGAGTCGTAACTCGGTATTGCATAACTGTGCCGTAACTACACATGGATATTTGAATGCTGGTACTACAGATGATTCATTCTTGAGGGATAATTTGGATTGGATGAAGAAGGCTAGTAATTGGTGAGTATATGAATGGGTTGTTGCTCCTTTAAATGTTTTGTGAGTATGATATGCTCATGAATACCTCGTATATCCATTATACTCCAGGGCTAAATTCTCGGCTACTGCTTCCATGGGTGTCATTCATGCTGGCCATACCACGGAGGCTATGACGTTACTTGAACCCTATCTCCCACCTTCGGCACCAGCTGGTGATCCCAATGCTGCTCATCCTACTGTCAGCAACACTGGCGGATACGCCGAGGGTGGATCATTATATGCCCTAGGACTTATCCACGGCAGTCACGCTGGATCATCCACATCTAAGCGTTTAGAGGCTAGTCAATTCCTTCGTAATCATTTACGTAATTCACATGCCAATGAAGTAATTTCTCATGGAGCTGCGTTGGGCGTTGGATTGACAAGCTTTGGTTCAGGAGATTTGAATGTTGTGAACGAACTAAAGGAGTTGTTGTACACAGACTCTGCTGTAGCTGGTGAGGCTGCCAGTATTGCCATGGGTATGGTTCTCGTTGGTAGTGGTGCTGGTAATGCTGCATCTTCTGCCAATGAGGAGCTGGGTGAAATTGTTGCCGAACTACGCAATTACTCTCGTGAGACACACCACGAGAAGATTATCCGTGGTATTGCAATGTGTTTGGCACTTGTCAACTTTGGCCAAGAGGAGAATGCTGATGCAACGATTGATGAGATGCGTGGTGATCGTGATCCCGTCATTCGATACGGGGCAATGTATGGTTTAGCGTTGGCATACTGTGGCACTGGATCAAACAAGGCTATTCGTATTTTACTCCATACAGCCGTGAGTGATGTTAGTGATGATGTTCGAATGGCAAGTGTTATTGGATTGGCGTTGGTATTACATAAGACACCTGAACGTGTCCCCGAGTTAGTCCGTCTATTGCTCGAAAGTTTCAACCCTCACGTCCGTTATGCTAGTTGTATGGCCGTGGGTATTGCTATGGCAGGTACTGGAGATGCCGAGAGTGTTGCGTTATTGGAACCCATGCTTACAGATATGGCAGATCATGTTCGTCAAGGGGCATTACTTGGAACGGCTATGATTTACATGCAACAGAGTGATACCTGTAATCATCGCAAGATCAAGACATTCCGTGAAAAGTTGTCATCTCTTATTAGTGATAAGCATCAAACTACCTTGACAAAGATGGGCGCTATTATGTCAATGGGCCTAATTGATGTTGGTGGACGCAACTGTGCCTTGTCTCTGGGCTCACGTAATGGCTTTACGAAGATGACAAGTGCCGCTGGATTAGTCCTCTGGCTTCAACACTGGCACTGGTACCCTCTTATGCACATGCTAAGCCTTGCCGTGACACCCACCGTCACCATTGGCCTTAATAAGGACTTCAAGTATCCCAAGAAGTTTGAGATTCAGTGCAATTCCAAGCCAAGTGTATTTGCATACCCCAAGAAGTTGGAAGAGAAGAAGGAAGTTGAGAAGAAACGTGTCGAGACTATTGAATTATCGGCTACTGCCAAGAATAAGGCACGATTGGCAAGGAAGAAGGCCAAGGAGGATGCAGAGTCAGGGGAAGGCGGCGGCGATGGTGCTGCCATGGACGTCGACAAGAAAGAAGAGTCTAAAGACGATGACAAGAAGGAGGAAGAGAAGAAGGAAGAGAAGGCTGAAGGCATGGATGTGGATGGTGATAAAGATGGCAAGAAGAAGGAAGAGCCAGAAGAGGAGGAGGACAAGCCAAAAAAGAAGAAGCGTGAGCCAGAACCAACCTCTTTCCGTATTACCAACCCAGCAAGAATCACTACCGCTCAGGCGAATGTATGTGCATTTGACTTGGACCAACGCTATCGCCCAATCCGTCCCGAGGAGAAGCCATATGGTGTTATTATGCTTACGGATTCTACGCCTGGCGAAGATGAAGATTTGGGCGCTGTGAAGACTCCTGCAGAAGAAGACGAAGCAGATCCTCCGGAGGCATTTGAATGGACGCCACCTGGTCATCCTGACCATCCTGATACGACTGTGGGCAAGGAAGAGACTTCTGCTACTGATGCTGGTACCGATGACAAGAAGGATGAGTCTAAACCAGAAGCTACAGCCGAGTAACTTCTCCTAACCTCAAGATAGTAATGTAGAGAATGCCCAAACAGATATAAAAAACTATTTTTATTGACTAGACTTCAACACATGATTCTGCTACCGTCTACTTTAGATGCTTAGATAGTATCTTATTTGTATATCGTCTTTCGACTGTGTGACCCCGTGACGTTGTTGTAATCAAGCAGTATTTGCAGGTGATTCATGATGTTGATATGTTGAGATACCCATACTTTATAGCATGGTTACTACTATTTGCAATACTGATATCCATCACGACGTCGTTTATCCCGGTCAATTTCGCTGGGAGTAGTTTTAAGAGAGATCATGATGACATAACAAACAACAAGTTACATATATTGATGGCTGATGATAGCACTACTGAGATAAGTGATACATCTACTATCCACCATAAACGCAATATTATTGTATTGTGCCATAATGCATCACAAGATACTGCCGATGGAATCTTTGACATAAACAATTTACTCAAGGGAAGAATAGATGTATTAGCTCGATGCATTACATCGTCGCTGTGGCGATCTAATAGTATACGCACAGGTACAACTGTTTATTTGATGTTGTCTCCACATAATATCACTGTCGAAGTTCGAGGATCATGTATGAGATCTCTAACACCGGATGAAAGAACGACAGCTTTGTATCTTCAGCGTACATTGTGGAGTGACGACTCTTACTCCACATCAAACAACACAACTTCTTTACAAATGCCGCAAAAGAGACATACAAATCAACAATCTACTCAAATGTCTAATGAAAAGAAGATACGGATGGAAGTCAAAGGACGGAATAAATTAATAGATCGAATAAGAACTGCTCACAAGAGGAAGAAACCACTCCCAGGCTTCTTCTTACATTACAATGAAACATTACAAGCTCGTTTACAGCAGATAGTAGATAATGAAGATGATGAACATACTGTTTATATGTTGAGTGAAACGGGAGATCTTTTATGGGATGTCTTAGATGAAAGGAATACCAAACTCACTGCAAAGACAAACAATGGACAAAGAAGAAGTAGACGGACAACAACACTCATTCTTGGGAATCAAATTGGATACTCTGCAGATGATGAGAGTCTTCTCTTGCAGTCACCAATAGTGCAAGAAGTATCTCTTGGACCTTTGTCACTCCTTACAAGTCAGTGCATTACGATAACACACCATTACTTAGATAGATATATCGGGGGAGTAGGTTAGGTAAAGTTAGTCCTCTTCATTATTATTCATAGATACATACGATAAAGAACTGATTATCTATCCGCCCTGAATGCCTCTCTACACCATAGTAGATTCAACCCTATAGACCTCTCATTCCACTTGCTTAACCTCTTTTCCATTGGTGGTATCCTAGCCGTGTGACGGTATCCTTGTGCCATCAGTGGTGAATCCTTTTCATCTTTTCTCTTTGGCAGCTCTTCTTGCCGAGATAAGCTCATTTATAAGTGAAACAGGTTCTAAAGCTTTTCTCATCTCCAGTTTTATGTGTATTCTAAATCAATAATATCAAATAAATATCTACAACACAACTATCATGAGCTCCAAAAAGAAGTTGAAAGTATGTCCATTATCAATACGCAAACTAAAGTTAGAAGCAATCTTTCATCCAAAGTTTGACAATGAAGGTCCAGATACTGAGATACGTACAAATATGCTTACCAAAGTTGCTGCAAATGAGGGCTACATCGAGGCATCATTAAAACATTCTGGTTCATTACTATTATGGAGTGGTGGAGAATATTTTTATAGTAAGAATTCTACCAATAATGTATTTACCAAAGTTGGTATGATATTACTAAGGCAGCACTTTTCAAGATGCTTTGGTGGTATCAAAGGTAGCCAGGAATATAGACGATGTAGTGATTATATACAAAAGAATAGATTAACATGTTCGTTTGAGGTAGTAACATCTGTTCTTGGTCATCATGGCGAGATACCAAAGAGAGATTATCTTATATTAATTGCAGTGGCAGATAGAAGTGATGGTAAAGGAAGGTTTTATTCAACAAGTGAATTAGTAAAATTTGCACATCAGTTTCGTCTACCGCATAATGATACTTGGGTATTCTCTTCAACTTCAACGTGCGAGGCATTATTTCAAATATATAATGATATGAGAGAGACAGGAACGGCTACAGCAGTTATCAAACAATTGGATCAAATTATAGCACACGATATAGAAGAAGACTGCACAAAAGTTTCATCACTATATCCACATGTAATTTTTCAGGGTGATATCTTGGAAGGGATTGTCATTCGATATGTTTCATATACAGATACTGTTGGCGAGAAAAGCAGCAACCTCGACGAAATGAAAGAGCTTTGTACTGCATCAAATGAACTGCTACAAAGAGTACCCCCATCTCAGACAATGGGACAGGCCCCAAACATATCAAAATGTATTCATATCGAGAATGTTGATCTCCGAGCACTCTTAGAAGCATCAAAGGGTGACTTTGAATTAAAGGTTGAGAGTGTCAACCAACACCTTGGTGGTCCACCTCGTCGAAAAGTTGAATGGTTAAACGGTACATCTCATGAAGGAGAAGAAGCGAGAACAACTGCAATAACATGTATTGATATTATAAGCGTGGCGAATGAAATACTCTCAGCACCTTCAACCAACAAGCATGATCAAGAAACATTGGCAATTGCAAAATTGATTCAAACCCTTGATGAACTAAAGATAAATGTATCCTACCAAGTATTCAAGGAACGGCAAGGATGGAGCAATGATAGAAAGGAAAGATGTCTCTGCATTTTGCATATTCGAGACGACTCTTCATTTGGAAAGTATAATACATATCTGAGACAAGAGAATAGTGATGGTATGATGTTATATCGAGGATTTTGCATAGAGCTTATCTCAAATGTCAATAGTGATGATATGCATGACAATTTGAATGAGCTTTGGAGTGTGTACACATCTCTGTCTGGAGATAATGACGATAACACAACCAATAAAAACAAAGAAGAGACGCTTATGTTCAAGATGAAGTTTTTGCCATACATGGTTCGTACCTTCATCTGCCGCAATGGACTCTCAATTCTCCGACAATCTGGTATCGTTGCGTTTGAAAATCATGCCATTACTCAACTGGTAAAGTGGGGAGTATCAGATGCCTCAGTGAGGAAGTGGGTTCCTTTCTTTAAAGGTTGGGCAAGGTATTGCTCATCACCTGATGCAAATTTGCCTCTGTTGATTGAAAAGACATATTTACATCATTACGACAAGTACGACGAGTTATATGCTAGTGGTATGTTCAACCCTACTGATCAAACATCGTCATTCCCAGGTCTGATAGTAGTAGTTGGTCATTCCAAAGATAAGCTCAAGACTCTCTCACAAGCGATATCAAAAGTATTAAACTGCTCAAAAGTGACTGACGATGTAAACAAAATCACAGATAAAGATGTATTACTGGCAATGCAGCCATCGGGTGGTGGCTTGGTTTCTGTTGCCGGAATCGATTCTGGTTGTAGGAACATACGCAAGCTTGCACGACAAAATCATGAAGCTATCTATATTATTATGATCGAAGGAGAAGATGTCTCTAAGCAATCAGATGTCAATGTAAAAAAGATGAAAGGCATGACAGAATCCTGGAAGAAGACCAAGTGCAACATGTTATTTGACCTTCCAAAAGAAAGCACTATACAACCAGATATAAAAACAACCATTGAATACTTGCATACGAATAATGCTGCAAAGGAGGTCATGTCAAAGTTGAAAAGCTGCTTGAAAGATAGCTCCAAATCAGATGAAAGGCCTGGACTTATAGTTTATTTCCCATCCATACCAGGATCTGGAAAGTCGTCATTATGCAAAGATATAGACTCAGACAATACTCTTACTTGTGGTAGACATGTACAATTGTTGGAAGGTGACCAAGTCAAGAAGCAGGGAGAAGGAAAGTTTTACGATGTTGTGGAGAAGCTCCTTTTGACTAATCCAGGTTCATCTATTACCATTCTAGACAAAAATGTTCCTCCTATCTCATTCTCAGCCATCCACAAGCTGTGTGTTGAGCGCAAGTGTATCTCACTCCCCGTTCTTCCCATGGGCATGGAAGATACCATAGTTGACAATACATGCTATCCATTTTCACTTCGATGTTTAGCAGTCTGTATAAGTCGTGTACTACAACGACAACCAAATACACACGGCGGCAAACTTGATTCAGCAACCGACAATGCATGTTTGATTTGTGTCAAGTATTATTGTTTCTACCGTAACATGACTGAAGCTACACTAAAGGAGAAGCTACAAACGGTGGGTGGATATCAAGGCGAAGAGATTGTAAAGGTTCCATTCTTCAAAAAGGATGCATCAAGTCTTGACCTTCCGCCCGATCTCAAAACAATAATCGAAGATGCAATCATCTTGCAAACACAAGATGATACAAAGAAGTGTAAAGTCAGTGACAAAGACAAGGCTGATTGTGATATAAAACTTCGTTCGGCTATTGCAAAACATCTAGTGTATATCAACAACTTGACTGTATCATTGGATGAATCAAGAAGATCATTTGTATCGGAGCTTTCAAAAGTGATTACTGCCATGCCCAGTACACTAGAACCTCAAGCAGTTGTGTCAAAGGAGTCGTCTACAGCAACAGCAGCCGGAACTATCAAAATTGCATCGTTAGATCTTGAGTATGAAGTTGTACATACGGCAATCTCTCAGCTACGAAAGAGTTCTTCCGAAGTAGATGATTACTTTGCCCATCGCGAAGAACACAAGAACAATGATGAAGATGACCCATACTTGGATAGATTTATCACCTCTGTACATTGCACGTATGCACATTCGTCTCAGTTATCAAACTCGGCTATGATATCAACATTTCGACACCTCCTGGGATCTACACTGGATATTAAAGCTACATCATTACTTTATAATGATAAGATTGCTGCAATTGAGATTGAGATAATACCTACTAGTAACCAGCTGGATGGGAACATTCCAAAACCACAGAATAAGTTTCATCATGTAACAATTTGGTGTGCCAAGGGTACAGAAGCATATGAATCTAATGCTTTACCAAAGAAGGTAGAAAACAACGAGGCAAAGAAAGTTGATTTTGAGCGACCTATTATAATGAGAGGTGTCTTTGCCTTTTGGAACCACTAATCAGAAGAAGCATTAAGAGTCCTTCCCTTGTCCTACTTGTAGATTCTAGCCTCTACATAGTCTATTGTCAGTTGTGAAAACAGCATGTGTGTAGATCAAGAGAGAGCGAGGCTCAAAAGGAGAGAAGTCGAAATGTCATTCAGACATAATCTGAGCCACTCATTTTTCGTCCAAAGCACAAATCACACTCTCATAACTACTCTACATATCCTACCAGCATGCCATAATATTAGGCGTAGAATACTATGAACATGCCCTCTAATAATAATAGAGCATATCACCGACCATTCAATAAGGTTAAAAGCAGTTCTTCCGAAAGGATAGGTCGAACATTGCTAGATCTCATTCGGACACGTGATAAAGTATCATCTTCATCATCACAATCCACTGCAAATCAACAACTAGATGATGATGAACAAGAACAAGAGATAACACAACTAGACATACAGATAACATTACTTTTAAACAAACTATCCAATACAATATCAAGTAGCAACGGTGGATTATTTAATAGTGATATAAATAGAGCTCAATCATTTTATGAATGTGCGAGTAATCGATCATCTTCCACTGCTACTGGTCAGAATGAGAATGGCAGAGATATTAGCGGTGGTGGAGGAAAGAAACGAAAGCGCAATAAAGGTGGATCATCTAATAATAATACATCAAATAGTAACAGCAGTGGATTGTCGGCAATATCATATGGTATCCATTTAGATTCTCATAGTAATACCAATAGTCAACAATCTATTGGCAGTACTTCAGGAGATTCTAAGGGAGGAGATAGTTTAGATGAAGGATTGGTATTAACTTCTATATGCAAATTATTGGGTGTTACAATTGGTCGTAAGAAGAAGCAACAACAGCAAACTGATGAAGTGTCTCAATCTCAAAGCAATATCACTGCTACTGGTATCCAACAACAATCTCATCGATATTCCTATAATTTGATATGCGGATCATTGAATGTCTTATTGTCAATATGCAACCATGCAAAAGATTATGACAATTCATCCTCATCAGCAAATGCTTTTACCACAGACAATGGAGTAACAATGTCATGTGCATCAATTGAATTAGATATGATTAGCAGTATTGGATCATACTTAGTTGATGGATTGTGTGACAACATTCTTTATTTGTATTACAGTAGTAGTGCTGCTAGTAGTGCTACTAGTAGTTTAGAGGGATTGGCTGGACGTTTTAAAGTGTGTGCTTCACTAGTATCACTATTGAATATCAAGTTATCAAAATGTACAAAATCAATTGCAAATTTGTATGATAGTACTTGGCTTGTATTAAATAACTTGACTACATTATCAACATCTACTGCCACTGAGAAAGATATAAGTAACGTAAAAAAGGCAGGAACTGTATTATTATCAACATTGGTACTAGTTGGTAATTCAGATGGTATGCCACCATCTAAGATTTGGAGTCAGAGTGTTGTTAATGGAATTACTTTGTTGAAGTGGGCAGTTAATGACTTCTTTCCCATTGTTGATAACAAGGATCAGGGCAACAGGCAGCAATCAAGTTTATGGAAGGAGCATGAAAAGTGGTTATCAATTGCAAAGGAAGTTCCATCATCTACCACAAGTAACAAGGACGAGGAATCATCATTAGATTTGAGTAAAGATGATCCAACCGATACACACAGATCACAGTCATTGCAACATCGGATACAAGTCTTATCATGTTATATCCATTCATTACTTACCATGGATGGATATCCAGTCCAACAAAATCATATGATTGGTATCAACTTACCGTTAGATGCACTCCTTGATATTTCAGAAATCTTATTATCATTCCCCTTGGCAGCAGAAGCTAAGCATCGTTCAACTAAATCAAGATTACGATCAATACCCATTAAGAATGGATTATTATCACCAAATTCAGCAATGGAAATATCACCAAGTATTAAATTATGTGGACATTTACTATTGGATGTTACTGTAGAATCGACTAGAGGTGCCGGTATACTAAGTAAGGCTCGTCGTATAGTTGGCATGTCGGTATCAAGTTTACAATCATCATGTTCATTATCGTTAGTATCAGCCGTGGATGGCAACCGACGCGGTGGTAGTACTTCAAGTAATGCTAGTGATAGAGTATCCAAGATTGGTATACACTTACGTGAATCAATACCATTACGTATTAAATCAATATATACATTCCATTGTGTATCGATATCGTTAGGGAGTGGTGTCATGTCATCTACTGGGACTGTTAAGAGTATGTGTAGAGCTCTGGTATTGTTGGGTGGATGTTTATTAGAACAAGTGAGTGGTTCAGGTGACGAGTTGAGTGGAGGTGGCGATTGGGGTTCGCTTGGAGAAAGGGCCAAGTTAGTGTAAGTCAATTTGTCCTGTGATTGATATGAATGTCACTGCAATAATAGATAAGATATGTATGAAACTCACTCTTTGTTTACAACAATAACAGGGAAGTATCATCGAATGCCCTTGGAGCATGTATCGCGACATTTGGTGGCCTCATACCAGCCAATGTTCGTGGTACACTTGATTCAATTATAAACACATGTCTATCCACATTGTATTCTCGGGGAGGAAGTCACCCAATCTTTGCCTATTCAAATGTCAAAAGATCAATGTTACAACTTGGTATGAATTGTGTTTGTGTTCCGTGGGGTGACGGGGGACGTAGTTCAATTACAAATGTACTTCGTACAGTATGTACAATGTTGAGGTCTGATTCTGATACGTCAGTAGCGTCCACGGCACTGTCTACACTTTGTGCATGTGATGCCTTCACGACGCCTCGAGCACCTCCGCTACTTATACCTACACGAGATTCTATGAATAATGCATCGCATATGACTGCATCATCAATGTTACAAGGTATGAAAGATTCTAAACAGGAAATGTTGGCTTCAAAGGAGGCAAAAGAAGAGAAAAAGAAGAAGTTGGATAAGAAGTCTAGCAAGAAGAAGAAAGCCAAGAAGGAGGAGGCCGCAACTCTCGGCGAGGATGATGCCGATTCTAAAGTTGCCAAGGTCAAGGCAACAAAGTCCGAGGAGCCAATCACAAATAATGTGCCCAAGACCCAATCTGCTACTACTGATAAGATGGAGGAAAGCAGTTTACCTCCTACAGATAAGATGGCTGTATCTGAGGATGTCGAGTCACCTAATGCCGATAAATTTGACACCGAGACAAAGAATGAAGATCAAGAGGGACCCTCAAGTGATAAAGGGCCGGTTGAAACTACTAACGCATCAGAGCCTAATGATATACAAATGAATGAGGAAGACGACGGTGGCGACGAGGAAGACAATGAGAGTGACGGTAGCTTCGACTTCCCTGAAATAATAGACGGAGATCCAGACGAAGAAGACAGATAAAATAATCAAAGATACAAAAGATCCCAATGTAGGTACTGTCTGTGCATACTTTTACATTTCTATCACAATGGATACATTTTTTTATTTACAAAGGAAATCTAGATCATTCTCGTTTACGGAAAGTGATTGGTAGATTATGTGGAAAGTATGTAACCAACCGCCTCTCGAATTCTAAAGGTGGTCCCGTATCCTTAACAATATATGCAATGAAGATTGTAACCTCGAGATTGGCAAGCCTCTTGCCTATACAGTCCCTTACTCCATGTGAGAAGGCAAGGAAGTTGCTCCTGTTTGCTGCTGATATTGTTTCAGCTTGCTCATTTTGCTCTTGATATTGTACATTTGTTGACTTGGGATTGGAATTGTCGTCACTATTCTCTTCTGTTTGTTCATCTCGCTCTATCCAGCCGTCTCCTTCCCATCTTATCCACCTCTCAGGAATAAACTGTGCAGCTCGTTGGAAATTCCTTTCACTCTTAAGTATGCCCGCCAGTGGTAGTAGTACTGAAGTGCCTGAGGGGATTGTTGCCTTACCGATGCTTATATCTCGTTGTATAATTCTTGAAGACAATAAGACAGTTGGCATGAGCCTTAATGACTCCATTATTGTTGAATGGAGATACTTGAACTCGTTCTCATTTATAACAGCCTCATCGTCATACTTTGCAAAGATTCTCTCGGCTTCTTCCACGCATCGTTCTTGTACTCTTGGATGTTTAGCAAGATGATACAGAGATGGACACTGATGTTGTCTCATATCCCGCCACTAACATTGTCTTGACGAACTCTGTCAACTCTTCAGCACTTGCATTTACATTCATATGTATCAATCGTGTGAGCATGTTCTCACCTCTTCCTCCTTTTGACTTGGTTGCTGTACCAATCTCATCTTTCCTCTTCTGTATGATTTGCTCCATGAACTCTTTAACGACTCCTCGATAATATTTGTGTTGTCTATTGCGCTTTGTAGGGAGCCAATAGAGTTGTAGTGATAGGTTGAAAGCAGTTGAGGGATTAATTCTGAGTACAAGATCATCCAATAGAAATTCAAATGCCTTGATTACATCATTCGAAATATCGTGCTTTCCTAACTCTGAGCTAGAGTTAAAGTCATGCCCAAGTGCAACCTTACCGAACACATCGATTGTAAACAATGCTGATAAAGATAATGCATTCATTTGAACACTACCATTTCTTCCCTCAATACACACGGTTTGTAGGGATGATATGATATTCTTTGCTACCTCGAATACATGAGGCCTATAATCCACTAGAGCTAATGCAGAAAACGCAGAGTTTATAGCTCGACGCTGTGAAGAGAGATGATATGTTAGTGTATACAGCTTACAAAGGCAATCAAATCAAGGCAATCGAGTTCAAAAAGTGACTAGATCACCAAGACATCATATTGAACACACAAATGTACATGATAAAACAATACCTGTTCAACCCAATCCTTTCCGCCTTCTGAAAAGACTAAACCTTTGCCCATTGCAAAATGTAGATGTCTTTGAGTTAGCGGCATTTGTTTTCGCAAAGTCCCCTGTCTTAGTATGGAACGGGCATGTTCGGCATTCAATACAGAAACTATAGGACGTTTTAACATATGTTGTGAGCATAGACCATCTTCATTGGCGTAATCACTAAATAAAAAGGATAAGCTTTTATCATCTATCATAATAAAATAGGAAGAGGTAAATGGATTAGACTTATAAAGAAATATAAATCTCCACAATTTGATACACATACACATGTGGTATCTTACCTCCTAATAAATAGCTTAAATGGCCAAATAGCCAATGCGCATTTGGACATAATGGTATATTCTTAAAGGGAGGGGTTTGCTTTTGTTTGGTAAGCTTCAATCGTATGAAGATACAAATTGTTGTTGCAATTATGATAATGTTGATACATCGAAAGCCGATTGAAGAAGACGACTCATCAACAACAGCGGTCACCATAGCATAATATCAAAGACATGTATCACCAGATTATCGGATATCCAGGCCCCTGCATATTGAATCTCCCCCATGATGAAGCCGATTAGAGACAGATTAGAGCGCATGTAAAAGACAAAAAGATTTTATCTCGAATCCGGACAGGTATCTTTTTACTCCCCCTCTTACTCTATCATATCAGTATGCAATGCAACAACTCCCTCTCTTCTGTCACCGCTCCTTATCCTCGTGAGAATCTATCCATTTACATTTCCTCTTTAACCGTTAAGGAGTGTGTAGTTGCTTGCTTGTCGTTGAACTGGTGGTTGAATAAATAGCTCAAGTTCAACAACATCATATTTCAATGACAACATTAACGACGACAACAGCATCGACTACTTGTTTTGTTTTGGTGCCCTTGGCACTATTACTGCATCAGCTTATACTATGGAGATCACGACGAATATCTAAATGGTTAGATGAGGATTCATCTCATATATTGAGTGATGGGAATATGATGGTAAGTTTCTATGATATCTGATATCTGTTGGAGATTATGATATGATGTGTTGATGATGTGATACATAGGTACTAGGTATACTAACGTATTTATCTCCAATCTCAACCTCAATTATTATAGTTGGACTGTACCGATGACGATCTACACCAGTCAATTATACAAAGTGCCATTGATAGAGGAAAGGATACACTTGCAAATGTCGAAACTTCAAAAGAAATACAACAATTATCTCCTCCTACTTTCACATATCAAAGTAGTAGCTCTTCAAGTGGTTTATCACAGAATAATAGTAAAGAGGAGTCGGCAACATCTACAAATGAAAAGAATTCGAGTGTAGTAGGATCTATACTACATCCTATAGAACAAGTGGGTGGTATTGCATCACACAAACATGAAGTGTTGGGGTTTGAAAAATACATTCTAAAACCATTACGGTTAACAACTGTTGATTCTCATAAAGATGGGATAAAGGATATGACTAAATCACATCGTGGATTACGGGAGGTTGCCTTTTACGAAGCTCTACATGCTGCTGCATCGACACCGTCATCAGCAGATATAGAGGCTTCTGAACATAAAAGGATACTACTATCACGCCTGGGTTTCTTTGATTACATGATACTGCTATCGGCATACTACGCTGGAGATTCTGTGGTTACATCTAGTCTACAATCATATAAAAAGGCAGAGAGTACTCTTACAAAGGAAGCGAAGGAGCTTAGGAAGCTATCTGCATTTACTTCTCCATACTTTGGAGTATTATTGTTGGATAGAGACGACCAAGAGACCGATATACATCATCTTCTACTGCAAAATCTCACTATTCCATTTCAAAAACCAAACATTATAGATATCAAAATGGGCACACAGACATATGAACCAAGTGCACCACCATCAAAGCAGAAAAGGGAAGTAGCCAAATATCCACAACAGTTCGAAATTGGATTTCGTATTGTTGGGATGAAACTATACTTTCCATCAGCTAATGGTGGTGGTGGCGGCGGATACAAGTGCTTGGATAAGAGTTTTGGTATCAACTTAAAAACAAAGAATGATGTGATACAAGCTTTGATGACTTTCTTTCAATGTGATAATAATCATATCATCACATTATATACAAAGCATGTCCTCTCAAGTGTCATCAAGGAACTGACTCTACTCAAGAAATGGTTCAAGGAGGAAAACTCAACATTAGCATTCTATGCAAGCTCAATATTGATAGTCTATGATGCCGAAGACAACACCATGACTTCGCAGAATGATCATCGTTTCTGCCAACAAGATCCAATTGTAAAAGTAAAGATGATTGACTTTGCACATGTTTGCCGTTGTTCTGGAGGAGATAAAGGGTACTTGAAGGGTATCACAACTTTACTTGCAATATTACAAGAAATCATCTGTAATATTGCCTGAATCATTCAAATACCTATCTCAAAGCTAGCGGGATTATTGGCAGAAAACCGCCCGCTGCAGTGATACACATGTATAGGTATCATTGCAATTTGCCCTTGGGCAAAATGAGTCACTAGATAAAGTGATGTAATCAATTGGCTCGTGTGCAAGCAGCTGCCACGGCGAGCAGATCCATTAGACCATCACCTACCCAGTAGGTATGATGATGTCTAATCATTTATCACTCTCTTACTCTAAAATAATGCTGTAATTTACATGCCATATCTATTTAATTTTCATCCTTTCATTCTCTATGACTTGATTTGACATAACATTATTACTAGGACCATAATCGTATTTAAGCATTCCTAAAATTACAATATCTATTCTCTAAAGGTCTATTTTGTCTTGATACACTCTCTGTCTAGTGGATTTGAGGCGTAAATCCTAATATGGTGATCTAGTGGGAAAATATCTCTTGATAAATTTCAATTCAATATTACCTTTTTGCGTGGATCGCATTAAACTTGGGATCCCATTCTGTGCATAGCGGGGAAGAATAGTACAATATATCTGTATACAGCCACCGAGGTGGCGGGGAGATGGAAGACTTATATTATCAAGCACTTCCATCTCATTGTTTCAGCCTGAGGCCTCTATTAAGGTCGAGGTAGGATCGTTTATTAACCGAGAATAGATGTTGGAGAGGATGTCCCACGGGGTTCCATATCATCCTTTGTAGAAACGGCTAGGCTATAAACGTGACTTAGTCTCTGTGCGCATAGGTTTGTTACCACTGGTGACTTGTCAAGATGATATGATTCCAACTTGGCCTTAATATTGGCACTAGTTGATAGACGATCCATTGCAACTAATATACTTGCATAGGCAACACTTGATGGTCTCTTGTCTATGAAGAATCCATCACAGACACTAAGTTCTAGTAAATACCTTGATAGTTCTAAAATCTCATAGGGTACTTGAGGATCATGATGTTCATGTATGCCGGAGGATGCATCAATGATGGGACTTGCAATGTTTAATAGTATAGACGGCGTGGGCGGATTGAGACGCCATCGGAGTGTTTTAATCAGGGATATTTCCATCTTTTCAATCTGATCTACACGGAAATGGCCCTTGCTTAAGGCCGACATACTTGATACAGATATCTTTCTTGTGCTGTGGAGTTTAACCGCGAGATAAAGTGATGTCATGGCCACAAGTTGGTATAATGTCTCATCGATTGATGTGTGGCGTGAGATATATCGATCAAAGTATGATAGCGATATACTCACTACATCCCTGTCGATATCACTGTAGTATATAAGTATATTATAGGATATATGAGAAGGTGCATCAAATTCATGGTGATGGGTTTAAAGACATTAAACTCGGCGATGTGTTGCAATGAAATACAAAGTCAGAGCAGCCATCAACTTACCAGTGATCGATCACTTGAAATTGCCATTCACATATCTTCTCTCTCCATACCTTTGGACAAGAGTTGATGTGCAGTTGATCCAATGACAAGCTACTTGCAGGAGGGTGAACTTGATAGGCAGGATTCTCCTCTTGCTCAACCAAAGCATTCCATTCCTCAGCGGCAGCTGAATCTAGTATCATCATATCCTCCGTAGATTGATTATCTAATGATTGAATGTGGCATATGCTGATAAGAAGATATACTAAGACACACTCAAACAAAAGCAGGTGGTAATGGTGTTTGCTTGGTTTATGTGCAAGATGTAGATTTATGATTCAATCTTTGCAGAGGATGAGTGAGAACCCAAGAGATGTGACACAATTATTTCTCAGGATACCTCCGATGACTATGAGACACAAATAACGAACGACTGACGTAACCCACTGCGTTCACTTTAGCGATTTAATGTAAACGGATACTTAAGATGATATTCGGACATAAATGACACTAATCGGATAGCCCTAATCTGGATACTTCATAATCATTTTCTGCTAGTTGGCGTGGTCACCCCAATTTTGGAACCGTAAAGTACGCTTACGCAGTTAAATATGATAGTATTGTACGGCTTACCCCAATTTTAGGAAACGACGGACAGACTTTATAATCGCAATTTGTTCACGATCAGCACGATCGACTCTATCTGCCATTTAACTTCAACTTGGTATCCACATCGTTTCAGTAAGAAAACATTTAAAAAAAGAGACAGGAGATTGTGAGGGTTCTCAAGACAGATAGAGTCAGCATGTGTCTCCTCCATGCGTGGTATCAAGCTTATCAGCTAGAGTGGCCAATGCTGTCAACCCTTAATAAAAGGTTATAGAACAGCAGAGTACAGGGCAGCACACGCTCTAGCCTTTAGGATACATCAGACACACTTGATCTCAACTCCAAACTCATGCATCAATGGCGCTACGATCTTTAATCTCTCAGTCTCAGCCCTCTATCAATTTTAATGGATTGCAATGGACGGTGATTAGGCTGGTGGTTATTATAATATCTCACACATCATACTAGTGCAATTCTATATGTATGTTCGTTGTCAAAGATATGTAGAGCAGTAGAGGCTCAATGAGGCGAACTCCCTGTACAGGGGGTTTGGCGATCAACGGTAAAATCTTTTTCTCATGTACTCCTCCGGGAGAATGAAAAGTTATTTGCATTACGTCATGACAAGGCTTCGGAAAGATTATTTAGTAAATTGGGTTGGAAGAATGAAGCAAACCCTCAATTTCAATCCAAGTAAATCCGAAACAGTAATACCGATATACCTCTCATTATCATATGCTGCAGCCTCGTCCCGCTGAGCGCTCTTAATCTCAACCAAGTCTTGATATGATTGTAGCGCTTTTGTATATTCATCTTTTGTTTCTTGTTCATAATTTAAATAGAGGATTTTGACTTCCTTCAAAGACTCACTACACTACCGCCCTTCACTGCAATCATATTTTGCTTTACCGCTCTAATCTTTTACCTAATGCATAATTGTATCTTGATTCTATACTCAAAGTATTGCAATCGCCTTCTTCTTGCCAACTTCTACTCCTTCACCTTTACCAAGTTCTGCTGCCCGGTGATCTTGTGGAAAACCATAACCCATTTAGCTACATCCTAGATTGAATAGGAATCAGTTTGTGATGATGTTGGTTGCTTGATGTATTCCCTCGTCTCTCACTTTGTTCTTATGCTTTGATCAATGATTCTTTTTTACATGCGGCATTGCAATACTTTACCATCTTACATTTGTTGCATGCATTCGTAATGTCACTAACTTCTTTACCACTGCTACCACTCACATCATTAAGTACCTCGCAAGGAATACCTTACATCAATATTTTGCTCACATGATGTGCACTCTTTTTTGTTCGATGATATATATCCATCTGTACCGAATTCATCACACACCGGCAGAGTATCACGAGAAGAAGATAATATTGTGCTCATTCTTCTCGCCTTTTAGATTCAGTAGTATCGTAGGCGTAGTAATTTCGATGTATTTGAATGCAGAAGTAGAATAAGAGGCAATCGATATCAAGTCTCAAGTGGACGAAAAAAAATGACATCCGGGGTATCCTATCAACTCCTCCATCCCACTCTCTCCCCTTTCCTACAACATTGAGCCCTCGTCGTTGTCTAACTTGCTCTACAAAGAAGTTGTTGTACTTGTTTCACTCGTAGTTGGGGCTATGCATACTTGATAACAAATTTATTGAATTAAACCCCAACTCGATATCGATATACACCGACTATCATGACAATCTTATCAAAATCAATACGCAAAATGAAAAAGATATCTGCCTCCAAGGCAATGAAGGCCGCATCACAGTTGGAAGTAGAAGATACTACTGGAAAAGAATGGACAGAGGATGATAACGATAATATGAATAATAATAGCTTTGCAGCTACTTCTCCTACCAATCCTGAAATATTTCCAGAGATATTCCAACCAGACGGTGGCGATGTTGATGATGTTGAGATTGTCAAGGAGGAAGTAAGTTTGGTGAAGAAGCGTGTACAAATGTTTGACGACGATGCAGTATCCCCCATAGCAAGGATCAAGCAGAGTAACGAAGATGATAAGATTGTCATGGCTGAAGAGGAAGATCTTGTGTTGGAGGTTACCTACGATGATGATAATCAGGAGAACATCTCCGTCGACGGAGACGATGATGAAGAGGAAGACAATACAAATCCCATCACGCCAACGTCGAGTGGAGATATGAGTACAAGCAGTAGTATCCCAGCACGAGAGGAACCACCAAGTACTCCGGTAATTGCAATTGATTCAGAAGCATCTTCCCCTTTCTCTACTGTATCGCCCTTGCCTGTCACTGATACTACTGATATAAATACCCACATCCCCAAGACGATGGCACAAAAGTCATACCACCTGCGAGAGGTGAAAATGTCAGAGGTCAAGATGTCAGGATTTAACATCTTCTTCGATGAGATGGAACGACTGCGTAGTCAGATTGATTCAGAAGTTGAACAGACGGCTGATATTATGAATGTCTTAGACGCCAATCTAGAAGCAGCGAATATTGAAAATCGTTCCCTATCTGCAAAGATTGGTCGACTTAATGTACTTGTATCCAAGTTAACATCAGAAAAGGAAGGTTTGAAAAGTACACATACATCAGAGAAGCAAGATCTTAAGAATAAGATGGATGTTATGACGGAAGAGATGTATAAAGCGTTCGAAGAAAAAACCAAACTGATAAATGCCCTTGCCAATATGACACAAGCCAAGGCTGATTTAGAATCAAAGGTAGAAGTAAATAAACAAGATATTCATGAACTAGAAGAACAAAAGACGGACTTAGAATCAATGCTTGAAGACCGCGGAGAAGAAGTCACGACCTTAGAGGCATCTCTCAAGGCATGTACTGATGTATCAAATAGTAAGACATTACAGATTGGTAAACTATCGGATACTAACCAAGATCTTAATAAGGCATTGCAAACAAAGACTGAGGAGGCAAATGAGATGACCGAGGAAATGTATAAAGCATTCGAAGAGAAGACGAAGCTCATAAATGCTCTTGCCAATATGACACAAGCCAAGGCTGATTTAGAATCAAAGGTAGAGACAAATAAACAAGATATTCATGAACTAGAAGAACAAAAGACGGACTTAGAATCAATGCTTGAAGACCGCGGAGAAGAAGTCACGACCTTAGAGGCATCTCTCAAGGCATGTACAGATGTATCAAATAGTAAGACATTGCAGATTGGTAAACTATCGGATACTAACCAAGATCTTAATAAGGCATTGCAAACAAAGACTGAGGAGGCAAATGAGAGTAAGTTATACACTTTATTTGATATGTGCACATGATATGATCAAGTTATCCCTGTTTTCTTATAATAATTGTCTTTTTCTTCTACTAGTGCTTGATAAGATCAACAAGTTGGAGGCGTCGGTCAAGACATCTACTGAAGAGTCAAAGAGTAAGACATTGCAGATTGATAAATTGTCTGATGAAAATCAAGATCTTAACAATATGTTACAGCTGAAGACAGAGGAGGTATATGAGTGTAAGTGAATACAGTATAATATCCTGGACATATGTTCTGATCAAAGTTCTTGTTGTTCCTCATACCCTACTTTCTCTTCTGTAGTGCATAACAAGGGATTGCGTCTAAGTGAAAGCAACGACAAGTTCAACTCACAGATTCAGCAATTGGAAGAGAAACTGACCGAGTCAAAGTCTACTGCAGATGATCTCAAGTCCGAAATAGAACTTGTTACAGACACACTCAAGTCTGAAAAGGACCAAGCTGTACAAGCACTCAAGGCTGAAAAGGAACAAGTTGTACAAGCACTCAAGTCTGAAAATGAACAAGTTGTAGATGCTCTCAAGTCTGAGAAAGAGCAAAATGCAGATGCTCTAAAGTCTGCTAAGGAACAAGTTGCCGCCCTCACAAAGTCTCTTGAGGTTGCTCGAGCCGAATCAGAGAGTAAAACAGTAGAGATTAATCGAATCAAGGAAATGGAGACTTTATATGAATCACTCAAGGAGGTAGTACCATCATACAAGCAATGTAATCACGAGCTGGAGACGAATCTTCAAGCTCAAACAAACAAGAACTTTACTCTTAGCAAGGATATTGAAGAGCTGACTAAGAGTAATGATAAACTCACTAGTCAAGTGTCTACAATGAAGGACGAAGTAACTTCAATGAAAGAAGAGAAAGAAAGTTTGAAAGAACAGATAGAAGAGATTAATGGGCAAATGTACATCTTAAAGGGAGAGAAGGAGATACTTGAGTCATCTTTGATCAAGTATAAGGAGGATAAAGAGCTAATTGCCAAGATGACGAATGAAATTACCACCATGAAGAATGAAAAGTTTGAACGGGATCTCATGGTAACTGGTCTGGACAAGGAGTTGACTGTCCTTGAGGGAGAGAAGAGCAATTTGGAGTCATTGCTAAAGGATAAAGAAGACCAAGTGTCCAAACTTGAAGAGACCCTCAAGTTTGTTCAATCTGAAAAGGAGAACAAGACATTTGAGAGTGGCAGATTGACCGAGACTAATGCTCATCTAAAGAAGTTGAATGAAGGCTTGAATGAAGCTGTCACATCAACCAAGGCTAGGATTAAGGACGCGAAGAGCGAGATTGCATCGTTGAAGGAGAAGTTATCGTCATCTAAACATCAGATTGATCAGCTCATTGATGTCGAAAGTAAGCTTGTTGCTTACAAGGATGACGCCGAGATTCGTTTGGCAACACTACAGACTGAATTAACTAAAGTCAAGAGTCAAGTGGAGGAAAAGAGCATCCATGCAACTAGTATCGAGGAGAAGAATCGTGATCTTGTTGAATCAAATGATAGTCTAACCGAACAGCTCAAACAGGTGACATCGGAAAAGGAAGGCATGTCTAATACTGTACAAGAATTGACTTGCAACATTATGGATATGAAAGATCAACTTGACGAGGTGAAGGAGTCGAAAGCAGAGCTAGCAGCAAACCTTGAAACAGCTACTACTGAAATTGATACCCTCAACAAGATTAAGACCAAGGCAGAAGAGATGGCTCAGCAACTGACTAAACAGGAGGAAGACAAGGATACTTTGAAGACGGCGTTGAATAAGGTTATTACTACAAACAACAAGCTTGGTCAAGCTATTGAGAAGAACAAGCGTCAGATCAAACAAATGGATGACAAGGCGACCAAGCTAACTAATGATATTGGCAAGCTACATGGCCAAAAGGCTGATCTAGAATCAATGATACAAAAGAAGGAACAAGAAGTTATCAGTCTCAAGAAAACTGTTGAGGATACCCGATCTGAGTTGAAAGAGCTTGCATCAAACATGAAGGAATCGACTTCTAAATCAAAGAAGTTTGAAGTTGAGTACAAGGCAAGTCTAGAAAAACTTGAACTGTTAGAGCTTGTTATTTTGGAGAAGGATAAGGTGGCACAAGATCTGTTGGAAGCATTGAATGACGTCATGCAGTCTTCAAATGAAAGAGATGAAGACTTTGCAGCTCTGTCAAGTGAGAATGATGAATTAGCCGTCAAAGTTGATGAGGCCAATGCAAAGATTAATCGAATGCATTCCAAGATTCAGCAGCTACGAACTGAGAGAAACACAGCCATGACAAGAATGCACCAGTCACTATCGGGTAATGCTTCTCTCCTTGAAACAAAGGTGAAAGATGTTTCTTCTCGAATTGGTGCTGAAGTTACTGAATTGCAAGTCGAGATAGACAGCCTCAAGGCGGAGGTGACTGATCTATTGAGTAAGAACAAACAGTTGGGAAAGGAGAATACTCAACTTCGAACTGAAAACAAAATGTTAGATGAAGAGAAGAGCCGTGGTATGAAGAAGTCCGTATCATTTTCAGCCACAACACGTGTACCCGATGTTTCCAGTGATCAATCAGTATCAGCTGCTGCACCTTCTCCTGCATCATCAGTTACGTCAGCCAGTTCTGCTTTTATCGACCCTGAAGTTGCAGCCCAAGTATCTAAAGCCATAGAATGGGCTAGGAATCGAAAGAAGGCGAGCATCTAATGATATTGTGTACGATACAGAGTCCGTGTGGTGTGATTGTGTTGTTGATGTGATGAGGTATCGTTGGTATCATCACGTGATTGTGTCAATGTAAATAATGTGATTAGGTTATAAGTATACCTCTAATACGGCACTAGCTGCTCATGCATAACCTGTAGGAGTGTACTCTACTATCTACTATACGAGGGATACACGCCTGATCAAGGAAGTAAGGGATAAGTGACTAACGAATTCAATTCGTTATGTCCGTGACGCCAAAAGATTTTGTTGGTATTGTCCTGTGACGAACATCATAAGGGCTCGGGTGCAAGTAGCGGCTGCTACTTATTGGCGGTGGAAAATTATCGCATTCCGGGCTTAAGTAAATCGATAAATTGAGAACCGGTGAGACAAAAAAGGCTTAGCTGCAAGAGATAAATTTATCGAAACTGGTACTCAAATTATCGATACTAAGGTCGATACGTAGATCTGCATAAAACTAAAGGAACTCCCCCAACCACATTAACCCAACCCAACGCCAATACAGGTGCACCTTATTTCCTCCTCTATAAACTATAACCATAAACAATAAACAGTAGAGACGTCTCTCTCACTCTATAATACGTATCTACTATTGCCTCTAGTACGATGGGTGATGACGAAGGTAATGCAAATGATAGTAATGATACCGCTAGTACCGTATCAAAGCCTGCTAACAATCCATACATAAAAAAGAAACGATTGGTAACATATGAAGAAGTACTAGCAATTGATGCTGCTGCTCGTCGTAAATCAACTAACACTACTTCATCTAATGGTAGTAATAAAACAAAACGTAAGCGTCATCAAACTCCACAACAAAAAAGAGCTCAAGTAGAAAAATATATAAATACAAGAAAAAGAAATAAAGCAATTAAAGAGGCTGCTAAGGCAGAGGCCGAAAAGAAGAAGAAAGAAGAGGAGGATGCACAGAAACTACCATTCTTTAGAAAATATACTACAAATAATAAAACTAATGGAACTGATAATAATACGAACGAATCTACAAACAACAACGATACAGATA
>Ga0214477_100560_pt1 | contig 25400 bp, 21 predicted proteins | sample M1_20Mar14CPVII9_FD_165058 | JGI IMG/M metagenome (GOLD analysis project Ga0214477, IMG submission 165058) | Marine eukaryotic communities from Monterey Bay, California, United States - M1_20Mar14CPVII9sort6BwellC16 | ecosystem: Environmental > Aquatic > Marine > Unclassified | place: USA...
CTCTTAAATCATTACTACCTCCTCCACTACTATTTAATGAACATGAAATGAATATAGGCCATCCAATTTTCTTTGCTAATCGTGCTGATATTTGTTGTCCTACTATCATATCTTCTTCATTTGACCCCCCGAGTAATTGTGTTGTGGCTGGTGTCCCTTTATCTCTTCCAATTGTTGATATTGTTGATAGAGCCAGTGATCCCATTGATGGTTTACCTTTGTATGTATATATGATTCATTGTATATAAATATATATCAAACCAATGATAAATGATATAAGAGTTGCAATTGAGAGTAAGAGAGATAGAATAAACATATACATTAATGTGCATATCTTATGTACCAAAGAAGAGATATACGTACCATTCCCAACAGAGAAAACGCCATCCTTCTCTGTAACAACATCAATAGAATTACCCGGCTCAATATCACCCCAACCAAACCAAACTACAGCTGATTTACCCCTAAGTGTAATTGTACCAACAATGCCATAAGAGGAGGTGGCATTGTCATTGGTATCCTCTTCTTCTCCTACTGCCGAAGCAATTAATGACGAGGCGGATGGTAGTGGGATACAGAATGGTATAATCTTAACATTATTATCTGATATAGGAGCCATTATATACGATGATTTTGATACTGCATAGTTGTGGAAGAATAAGAGGAGAGATTAGACCAGATGAGTGGATACCGTCGAAGCATTTTTAGTTTTGTAAATCTTGTACATACTTTTATTGCTTGTATGTAGGTCTCTAAAGGCTTGGATAGGCTGCATCGACATCTTTAGTATCATCAGATAAAAGATATATAGTAGCAGTAAGGGTAGTGATAGTGGTGGCGACGGTAGTTTGAGTTTTGCTATTTTGAAAAGTTATTGGTTGGTAGTACATCACATACCCTCTTTTCGGTAGACTTACATTATATTAGTATCAAAACATAAATAAAACATGACGACATTAGACATTGAGGCACGGCTTGACAATTTACTTGCCACTGCTCAAGAAGAGACAAAAGATATCGACCTCTTTGCACCTCTCCCAGAAAGAGAAGAGTGTCCGATATGTATGATTCCACTGCCTATAAAGGAGGAAGAAACTATATTTATGACATGTTGTGGGAAACATATATGTAGTGGGTGTATTTATAAAAGTGTCAACAGAGATAGGGAGAATGGTGTACCGAGACATAAGATTAAATGTGCATTCTGTTGTCAGCCAACACCCAAGAATAATTTGAAAGAAAATAAAAAGCTAATGAAGAGGAAGAATCCTGATGCATTCATGCAAATGGCTGTCAAGTATGAATCGGGTGAAGGTGTGTTTCAAAGTGATACTAAAGCACTTGAAATGCGAATCAATGCAGCTGAACGGGGTCTAGCGCAAGCATTTAGTATAATTGCCCTAAATTATATGGAAGGTGATACAGTGGAACAAAATACATCAAAGGCTTTTGAGTTTTCGGAAGTAGCCGCTAAGAAAGGATCCTCGCTAGCACACGAACAACTTGCGTCGTTTCATTTGAAAAATTGTGATATGAATACAGGTATTAAGCATTTGAAGGTAGCTGCATGTGCAGGTGAAAAAGAATTGGATAGTTTGATGAGGTTGTACAAGAAGGAGTTTGTATCAAAAGAAGATCTAACACAAACACTCCGAGCATATCAGGAATCGAATGATTTAACGAAGAGCAAGGACCGGGATGATGCCCGAGCATTCTATGCAAGGAAGAGTCGTGAAGGTAAAATAACTTACATTTAACGATACACAAGTAGCATTAGATCTTTACTGCTTCTTTGCATGTAGCAGCAATAGGTAAGCACAAGGTTTGATGAGACAAGAGTAGAGAGATGGAGGAGGAGGAGGAGGAGGAGAAAGGGTTGCTCGCTTGGATGGGAGGTTTGGGAGAGGCAAATAAAAAAGGATACCGACAAAGATCGCACAAGTTGAAGGAGAAAAAAAAATTGTGCCAATCTCATCACATCTCCTATTGCAATCCTAGAGTGGCAGAGACAAACAAACAAAGCAATATGAGAACGATATCATCATCTACTATAGTGCTGGCTACAGTTTTGCTGGCTACAGACTGTCAATCTTTCAGCTCTCCCCCAACGGTATCCTCTCGCACTTCCATATCATCATCTCCCCTTCATTTTTCATCAACAACCAACAGCATACAATCCTCTACAATCTCTCGATCAGTATCACCAAACGATGAAGATCTCGAATTAACACGTAAAATAATCATGGATCATATTAAGAAAGTAGGAACTGACGATGAGGGTGTTGAAATTGATGAAGATACCCTGCCCTCACATAATAAAAATCCTGACGATTATCCACAGAATGATTTAATGATCCGTGCTGCACTTGGCCGATCGGACGTTGAACGTACACCAACATGGTTATTCCGTCAGGCCGGTAGACACTTACCAGAATATACAGAATATAAACAAAAGACGGGACGGAGTTTCCTCGATATGTTAAGTTATCCTGAAGATGTTGCTGAATGTACAATGCAACCAATTCGTCGGTATAATGTTGATGCTGCAATCTTATTCTCTGATATATTAGTTATTGCCGAGGCATTGAATATTGAAGTTACCATGCCTGGTGGTGTGGGTATATTGGTTCCGTGTCCATTAGTTGGGCCTGCCGATATGAAAGATCGATTGCCTGCAAAAGAAACATTGAATTCAGACTTTGTCAAAGACAAGTTAGGTCATGTAATGACAAGTGTTAGATTAATTCGTGAACAAATGAGAAAAGAAGATATATCTATACCGCTAATTGGTTTCTCAGCTGCTCCATGGACATTACTCTTCTATATGGTCGGAGGATCATCTAAGAAGAATCAACATATCGGTATGGAATGGTTACATTCACATACGGATGCTTCGAAAGAGTTGTTGGATATGTTAACTACTGTAGTTATCGAGTACATGTCTCAACAGGTTGAGAACGGGGCACACATGTTGCAACTATTCGAGGCAATGGGTATGATGATTGAGGAGAAGGAATTCTATGAATTTGCCATGCCATGTTTAGAAAAGATTGCTACAGAATTAAAGAGTAAATACCCTGACGTGCCATTGATGGTATTCTCACGAGGCGCAAGCTTTGCTAATGAAGAGCTAAGTAAGTTGGGATATGATGTAGTAACGATTGATGGATCGGTTAATCGGGCTACTGCTCGGGATGTTGTCGGAGGTCGTACTGGTCTGCAAGGAAATTATGACCCAGCTGAACTTATTGAAGCCAATGGCAAGACTACTGAGACTGTAAGAGAAACAGTTAAGGAGTTATTAGAAGCACTTGGTCCACAACGATTGATTGCAAACTTGGGCGAAGGATTGGGTGGTAAAGAAAGTCCTGAGTTGGTGAATGCATTTGTCGAGGCTGTCCATGATGAAAGTGAGAAGATTATTGGTTAAGTAGGAGTTGTAAAAGATATGGAAAGTTAAGCTAAGCTATGTGTGGAAGGAAATTGAGGGAATGGAACTTCTGAATACTCTTGGAGATTCAATGTTTGAGGTACACATGATACCTTATCGACTTGAGAGATTCAAATATGGGGAAGAAGGGGGAAAGCTATAAAGTATAAAGATATTATCAGATGAGTGATATCTGTCAACTTCTTCTACATATACATACGAACATATGAAACCTTGGCATGTAACGAGAAGAGATTCAGGATGATAGTTGTTTTAGCTGTTGGCGATATTTTTGATCGCTGTGGCGTTGGGTATCCTTCAAGTGCGTTTTCAAAGTGCGTTTTTCAAAAGCTCGAAAAAATGACATCGATGTAAGCGGAGTGTCCTTCCCCTTTATGATGGTCGATATAAGCATTAAGCAGTTAGTATTGTCTGCCCTAGCTCCTATTATACTGATTAGTATCGGCTGCTAGTGACGTTTACGCTGTTGGACTTCTGAACAAATCGTCCTCGAGCGAATGATATAAAAATATAATATTTGTCAATATATGTTTGTGTATTGGTGCAGCTTTATAAATCATCATCAATAGTAAAAAGTTGTTTGTCTATCTTATTGGACATAAGGAAATCTGAAATATATAAAAAAAGACGGTGCGGTTATACGAGTTAGAAGGTCCTCATATTAAGAGAGTATCTACCATATCGTCGGCGATACAAAAAAAAGAACATATCTTGTGTTCAAATTCAAGTAAGGGGATATCACCTTAAGAGTAGTACATCGTCGTACCCGAACAATAGAATAAGCATTGGTATTCTAGACTATTGATATGATGGAGAAAGAGGTGAGTACTATATGTGAGATAGCTCTCTGTCCTATGGATACCGAATTGTACGATGAGCATGTGTTACTTTGTGCATGTGATAGTATTGGTCTTATGTGCATTGCTTTACCATATTTTATAAGCCGCCTATCATATACTCATAACGTGTCCAACTTATCCTATGCGTTCCCCTCAGGAGAGAAATACAGAGGCAAAGGTTGCAGAGGGCAAAGTTGCAAATCCGGAGCCGTCGTCTTCTTCTTTGCAAAAGGATATATCTACATCAGAACATTCTATCGGCATACAACCCTCAACAAAAGATGCACTATCACCAAGATCTCCAACTCCAACAATGAAAACGGATAGTGTTGATACTGATTCTGCTAGTATCTCAGCAAGTACATCTCCGGCACCTTCATCATCTAATCCGTCGCCTCCGCCTCACCAAGCAGCAATATTGAATCCACAATTGCAAGTCGCTCTCAAGCTACTCGTATCTAACAGTGCATCTGGTTACATCATTGGACGATCGGGTAAAACTGTATCGGATTTGCAAACCAGATCTTTGGCACGGATCAAGCTAAGTCAGGGTGGTGACTACTACCCTGGTACAACCGATAGAGTCTGTTTGATTCTAGGGATGTTATCGAATGTATCTGTTGCTTTGCAAATGATCTTGATCAAGCTACACGAAGTCCATTCACACCAACGTGTTACACCAACCAAACCCAAGACATGTGTAGTTGGAAATAGTCCTAGCCCACCAGAAGACGAGACTGCATCTACTTCATCGTTCGTTGTTAAGATACTCATTCCATCATCTTGTTGTGGTATGATGATTGGACTTGGTGGTTCAAACATTAAAGCACTCAAGGACAAATCACCCGGAGTAACTCACATTCAACTTTCCCCAAAAGATGACGAGGTACGAGCGATTGGTGGAGGCATGTCAACCCTACCAACATCCGAACGAATCATGACAATCGCCGGGTCTAGCCATACAAGTTGTCTAACTTGCATCCAACTCATCCTCAATGATATGGCTATAAACCCTGAGATTGCTAGATATCTCAATATGACCACAAGCTATTCGAGGAACATTGTGACCACATCTCCGATGGTCCCTAGTGCCTATGTGGCAGCTCCTACTGCCGCTGCCTCGGGAATCCATGGTCCATATCAATATCCGCCTGTCGTTCATCGCCCTAGACAATTCCAACCATCGTCTCCTTCTAGATCTGCTCAAAACATGAGCCTCCTGTCTCAAGAGCTAATACATCACCAAGGAGATGTGTCAGCCTTGAGTGATCCATCATCACAATCATCTCAGCCAAGTCAAGGTATGATGCCTGCAACACCACCAAGAGTATCAGACCTGAATCAGAATCCGTCTTCCTTTCCGCAGTATCAGCCCGGTCCTCCGACGCAGTATTGGTCACCATCATCAAGAAGAATGTCATCAAGTAGCGGTCACAACATCTCCCCAGTTGTCGACCAGTTAAGCCACAACTTCCAAGCTCAGGCATCAATACAAAGGTATCAATCTAGTTCGTCGCTTCAAGAGATGACGCCACAGCAACTTGTTACTGTTCAGCTCGGCGTTGCTGACACAAGAATAGGCTCAATACTAGGCCATGGTGGCAAGAAATTAACCGAGATTCAAGCTCTTTCCCGTACCAAGATACGGATAAGTCAACGAGGAGATTTCATCCCCAATACACAGAATCGAATAGTGACCATTACTGGGAGTACTGCACAAGATGTTGAGCATGCACAGCAACTCATCATTAAAAGATTGGCAGGCGGAGATCTTCGAGCAAGCTTTAGTTGAGAACAGAGTTTTCATGGCTCGGTTAAGCTGATAGGCTGATAGGCTTTGAGCACCACAAACTCCATACTAGCTACATAATGACTTTACGATTCATCTATTGATTGAACTTAAACTAACTAACACTACTAGTACCATATAGAACTTGACTGTTGTAATTTGTATTACTTGTGTAATTTGAGAGCTGTACGACATTTAACTTATAGTGGAGAGAGAGCGAGGAGGTCTATTCCTGTTTAGTTTTCTATGCAGTTTCTTCAAGGGAAGTTGGTATCTTCTATATCCTTCATACAGTTTTTATCAGTCTTGGGCCTCATCCGCATGCACACCTCTACGGTCTACAGAGGTGGCATGTGTACTGTAACCAGTGTACATTGCATCTCATAAATAACAGTGTGTCATTAAATAGAACAATAACATAAACACAACATCATGCACTTCTCACCACTATTCTGGATGTCTACTCACACTCATACACTTAGGGCACGGGCAGCTCTCGGGGCGATGCTTGTCTTTGTACCCGCATTGTGCCTATCTCCAGCATACTTGACAATATTGACAATCAACATGTTTACCGATTCATTAGCGTTACAGGATAAGGACTATGATGATATGATGTGAACTTAAGGATGCCAAGACTATGATGGGTGTTCTGAATTAGAATTAGGTTGTGAATGTAAAGTATTAGCTGTATCAGTAGAAGTAGAAGAGGAGAACATCAATCAATCATAGAAGACAGTTAGTGTTCTCGTTGAGGGTGTACTTGTGGGTTATTAGACTGCTGAATAAGCTTAGGAGATGTTATTTGACATATTATGCAATAAGAACTTCTCCAGACCCCTACTTGTTCAGACATACAACCTCCCTCTACTCCTCGTCGATCTTCTCTCCGTATTTGTTATTGTAAAACGCTACAGCAACGTCAGGATCAACTATTTGCATCATAACCTTTTCAACTTCATCCAATCTTGTGATGCCATGGTCTTGAATCAACAATTGCTGAGCTCCTGATATATACTCGAAAGGCTCAGCTTGACAAAGGTAGACATGTAGAGCTATTGGAAAGTCGCTATCCTCATCTAAATTACATACGTGCGACAGGATACTCCGAACATAACCACCTAATGCCAAACCGTCAGCTGTACCTGCCGCCTCTCGAGCCAGGAAAGTGAATAGACGTCGTAACATTAATGGAAAGAGTTCGGTAAATTCCTGTTCCATATATTTGAGGAGTGCCCGATAGCAGCGTTGGTTCCTCTCAGATTGAAAGGATATGATGAAACATAATAATCCAATCGGACATTTGATGACGTCAATATAAGCAGCACTATCTTGACAATGTGTCAATCTCGGATGCTGTCTACTTCGATGAAACAAATCTTCATCATAATCAGACTCTGTACCAATGTATGGAGTCATTACTATAAAACTAAGAAGAGCCTCGAGTGATCGAGGAGCTGCCTCCATCAATGCAAACATTACACATTCTTTTGCCTCAATTGGAGATGGGCAATTCAAATTGGCCCATGGTACGTTTGGATGTGCCTGTGCAATCATTCCCAGGGCAGAGCAGGCAGCCATATGTTCTAAGTCATACATGGTACATCCTTGTTGAAACAAATGTTCGTGCTGGGCAAGACCTGCATAAAACATATCGGATAATCCCAACATAACTGGAAGATGCGCGTTATCACAATTTATGACGACGAAAGAGAGATGATTGTAACATAAGTTAGTAAATGTGGGTTACAAAGGCAATCAAAGTAGGCATATAAAGGTCAAATGAGTAGCTAGATCACTTCATTCAAATCACATATGCATAGGTAAAACATTACAAACGCGGACTTTCCTGTACCAATTGGGTCAAGTTCATCATCAGGGAAATCTAATAGCTGAACTAACTTTTGAGCACGGTGGTATAAGGGTTCATCATTGTAACAAATTCCTCTTCCGTTTCTGAACTTCCCTAGTGTCCTTTCCTGTGTTTCATGAAAGGTTAATTGTTCACCAAATAGACTCATTTTGTACATACTCATTTCCATATATTCAGGATGAGGCGTATCTTCTGGTTGTATAACTTTCATGAACTGCTTCTTGATCCCAACTGTTCTATCACGATGTAATACCTTACATTCATAACGACCGTCCTCATCTTCTTCGGATACAAGGACCATTGCTTGTTTACCATTGAGTTGCTTACCAGTTGCACTTTTTAATCCATCCAAAGTAACAATACGCCCTATACAGATATTCTTATCTCGTTTTCGATGACAAAGAAGATTCTCCTCTGATCGATGTGTGCCTGAATTATCATTACGATCGATTGGGGATCGTAAAGGGCCAAGGTTTTCCATACGCTCCAGTAGATTTTTCATTCTATCACTTTGTTCTTGTCCGTATTGATCATCAAGAGAAGGTAGTTCACCCATTAGATCTTTCATAGCAGCAAGTCGTTGACTCAATGCATTGATGGCAGTAGATTGTGAATTATTAGTACTAGGCGGATTATCTAATATGGCCTTCATTTCATCAAGTTGCTGACTCAGGTCACTGAACGTATTGGGTTGTGCATCATCATTGGGAGGCTGATTATTATTAACATCAGCAGCGGCAGGTGCACTAGTATCATTAGATGCTTGACTATTGCTCTGCTTCTTCTTCTTTCCTTTGTTCTTTGATTTCTTACCCATATTGTTGCACCTTTTATATATATTTCTATCGTTGATATTAATTATTATATGATGCTCTTATATTATACCAATATATATGAATTATTATATAACGCTCTTATATTATATACCAATATGGTACTTGTTTACACTGATGATAAACCCTAGAAAGTAATCTTGGAAATAAATATGTATGAGCCAAGATTAAACCTCTTTGATATAAAGAGAAATATTTCTGCAGCCAAACTACCACAGATCGAAAGACCACTAAAGCTTGATCAATTAACAATACAGCCGGTATATGAACTACTATATTGATCGTTAAGACGCTATAGATATATGAGGTCCAGAAAGAGAGGGTGGTAGGATACCAAATGCCTTGATTTTTTTTGAGGCCCGTAAGTTGAGGCGGGAGTTTGTTCAAACTTGAGGTGAGGTTCAAGGGTTGTTGTGTTGTAATTGGAATGGTCAATCCGGCGAGAGGGTAGACCCAACATGTGCCTTTTGTCGCCAGTGGGCTAAGAATGACACCAAAGCATTGAAAAAACTAATGAAGAAGAATAATTCTCAGGCGTATTTGCAAATGGCCATGAGACATGAAGAAGGGACCAAAATGGGGTAGTAAAAAACGATACAAAAGCACTTGAACATTACATCCGTGCAGCTGAACTTGGAGAGCCTAATGCATTTGCAGTTATTGGAGATCGTTTTCTAGAAGGAACAATAGTTGAAGAGGATAAGTCCAAAGCTCTGGCGTATTTTGAAGTAGCTGCAAAGAAAGGATCAGTACATGCAATCATCGTAATAGAAACTTAGAATTTATCAAACATATAAAGATAGTCGCAAGTGCGGGTGATAAAGATTCTATTAATCAATTGATGGATTTATACAAAAATGATTTACTATCAAAAGAAGAGCTTGCTGAGACTCTCCGTGCCTTTCAGGCTTCAAATGATCAAATGAAGAGTGAAGATCGGGATGCAGCCAAAGCTATACTATCAGGTAAATAAGAATGAGATAAAACAGATAGAAACGCCGCTGATATGAATATGTAAGGTTGTATTATTATTGTTGATCTTTTCCTACAATAAAGCACCATCCACTCAATCCTAAATGGATTGATAGCTTCTCTATTCATGCACTTCATTACTAGCAAACAATCCCATCTCTCTCCTTCCATCCTTCCCTAAATCATATTACCATTGGGAATCTCCTGTGAGGTATTACCAATATGCTCATCCTCCGAGAAGTAGTAATGCTGCAATGCCTGTCTACAAACAATCCTCCTATCTGGATCATACTGTAATAGACAAGTTAACAAATCCGCGGCATTCGTACATCCAAGTGCCTCCATGGGTACAAAGTCAGTAATACGTCGTTGTGGCCATTTTGGAAATTCAGGATTGTAATGTGGCAATCGATCAACGCCATGCCAATTCGAATGTGGATTGGGCGTACCTCTGCGTTGGAAGATTTTAATTAATTGATCAATGTCCGATCGGCCGGGGAATAATGGTAATCCGGTAGCCATTTCGGCAAAGATACATCCGATACTCCAACAATCTACCGCGGCGGAATAACGGGAGGCACCTAGTAATAGTTCTGGTGCACGATACCAGAGTGTAACAACCTCGTAAGTGTATGGTCCGTTGGGTAAACCAGAGAGACGAGCTAATCCAAAATCAGCAAGTTTGACGGTACGTCCATCCGCACTAATTAGGAGCTGTTGTTTGGGAGTAGAGTGAAGTGGTTAGATTGGATTATATATCGGTTGTTTGATAATGTAAAGAGATCAACTGAAGAGAACTCCCCGATATCCAACTTTTCACAAAATCAAACATCAATATCAAACAAAATAACACAAAACTAACATAAACTCACATTATGTGGCTTCAAATCCCTATGCAACACCCTATGAGTATGACAATACCCCACACCATACAATATCTGTTTCATAAAACTTCGTACCATATCATGTGGCAATCCCACCCTATCCCTAATATCCTCACTCTTTTGACGTTGATCCATAAATGTTTTTAAATCATGTGCCACATATTCAAATACTAAATATAGTCCGCCTGGCGTGGCTTGAATAACGTCTAGTAGTTGAACAACGTTGACATGGTTTAATTCACGTAATAGTGATATTTCACGTATGACATTACATGGTACACCACCCTCGGGTGTGGAGTCTGCGTAGGGGATACGTTTTATTGCAACTGTCCGATTTGTGGAACGTTGCATTCCGCGGTAGACTGTACCGTATGCTCCTTGTCCGATTAGATCAGTACTGTTGTTGATTATTTTTGTTTGTTTGATTTGTTGTTGATATTGTTTATTGGTATGAATTAGATTTGGAATAGAAGTTAGAAGATATATAAAAGAACACAAGATGTGTGGAGGGGGCAGGTTAAAAATAAAAAGTACGAGAGAACACATGACATACCGTTCATATCCATCCAACGCTGGCTCATCCTCTGGGATAGCATTTGTTGGAGCATTGTTATTAGCGTCTGCCATATTGATTGTATGGTTTAGTTAGTAGTAGGGCGTTGTAGTAGCGTAAAAGTTGTGGTAGGGGAGGGGAGTTGCAAATAATTTGTCCGTTTAGAGTTGAGTCGGATATCCAAAAATATATCTTTAGCAGAGAGAGTTGAGAGTTGAGATTGAGAAGAGGGCTTGTTGTGGTTGGTTCAATATTAGTATAGTATCATGGCGGCCTCATCTACAGCCCGTATACTAGCGGCGGCGCATAGCCGTGTCATTACAAAGGCAGCGGCTCCTCATATACGTAGTTTATCCACACTCTCATCAACCAACACAAACACCAATAACAATTCACTGTTACCTACTCTACTTGCAACACTTGGCGGTGGAGCTACATTAGTTGCATACAACTCAACTACATCTAAAGTACAATGTGAAGAAGCACCACCAAAGATTAATGTAACAAGACGAATGACAATCCGACAAGATAAGAAGTTAGCCTCAGCCCTCTCCAACATTGGTGCACCCTTCCCACTAACCCCGCCACATAATAAAGAAGTAAAAGGTCCCAATGGTATACCATCCCGTATTGAACAAGTACGTAAATTAAAGGTCAATGGTATGAAAGATTCGCCATATGATGTATTAGTTATTGGAGGTGGTGCCACTGGTGCCGGAATTGCCTTTGACGCGGTAACACGTACAGACTCCTCTGGCAATTCCAATGTATTAAAAGTAGCATGTATTGAACGTGGTGATTTCGCATCTGAAACATCCTCACGATCCACAAAGTTAATATGGGCAGGGATTAAATACTTAGCATCAGCAGCAGCAGCATTAATATCAGTCAATTTAATCACATCACCAATTAAAACATGCCAAGATTTTTATGGTGAATTCAACATGGTATTCAATTGTCATCAAGAACGTAAGTATATGTTAGATAAACAAAAACATTTAACGAATTGGGTACCAATCGTTTGTCCATTTACCGAGTGGCATATATGGCCACCACCATTCGGGCATTGGTTATTTAGTTTCTTCCCAATATTAGCACCAGCGGTGTTTAAATTTTATGATGGATTAAGTCAATTTACATGTCCACCGAGTTTTGTAATGGGTAAGAAGGAAAGTCGTAATAAGTTTCCACAGTTGAATGAACAGGATATTAAGTATTGTGCTGTATTCTATGAAGGTTAGTTTTGTATTGTCTATTTGTGACACATCTTGTGTGCATATCTTGTATTGTGTATATCTTGAGCTCATCTATCTTCTACCTCCTCTCTCCTCATAGGACAACATAATGATGCCCGGACCAACTTGGCCATCGCCTTAAGTGCTGCCGAGAAGGGTGCTGATATTGCAAACTATGTTGAAATGACCAAGGGAATCTTTGACGATGAAGGAAAAGTGATTGGTGTTACGGCATTAGATCGTATTACTGGTGAATCAATGGATATTTATGCAAAGCACGTCATCTTTGCAGGAGGACCTTTTACTGATGCTTTAAGACAGAAGGAAGATGGTACGGTTAAGCCTGTCAAGCCTGCGGTAATGGGTGCATCAGGTTCTCATATTGTGTTACCCGGATACTACGCTCCATCTGACATGGGATTATTAGATTACAATACTAGTGATGGAAGATTCTTATTCTTCTTACCTTGGGAGGGAAGTGTATTAGTGGGTACAACTGATAAGAAAGGACCAGCCGAAACTCTGCCATACCCACCCGAGGAAGAGATTCAATGGATGTTAAAAGAATGTGAAAAGTACTTGAGTGAGGATATTAAAGTCCGTCGATCAGATGTATTATCAGCATGGCGTGGATGGCGTCCATTGGCAGCAGATCCAAATGCCAAAGCAGGTGAACAAGTATCTCGTGATCATGTCATCTCTACCAATCCAAAGTCTGGCGTGACTTTCATTGCAGGTGGGAAGTGGACAACATGGCGCGAAATGGCCGAGGATGTGTTAGATAAGGTATTGGGCGATGATCATCCAAAGTGTAATACGTTGGATATAGTCTTACACGGTGGAGATGGATACACTGAGAGTTTACCCGTCCAATTGATTCAAAAGTATGGATTAATGGAAGATGTGGCCCAGAACTTAGCCAAGACGTACGGCGGAAGAGCGTGGGAGGTCGTGGCACTATGTAAGCCAACTGGTAAGCAGTGGCCAAGGAATGGTGTCCCACTTGCTGCCAACTACCCATACATTGAAGCTGAGGTTCGGTTTGCATGTCAAGAGTATGCCTGTACTATTGAGGTGAGTGTGTGATTGACGATTCTTATGAAAATGCCCTTAATTCACATGTAGTACACAGACTAACTTTCATCTTCTACTACTACTCTGCAGGATATCCTATCTCGTAGGACACGCCTTGCCTTCTTAAACAGTGATGCCGCAATGGAGGCATTACCACGTGTGGCAGATATCATGGCAGAGGAATTAGGATGGAGCCGTAAAGTTAAGAAGGCACAAATCGAGTCCGCAAAAGCATACCTTGAGTCTTATGGAGGCCGTATCCCAGTTGAGGATGCCTCTAGAGCTCTCTTACCAACACGAGAGGAATCCAAGGAGATCTTTAATGATGTAGACCGAGACAATTCTGGGTTTCTTGATGAGGAAGAGATTAAAGATATCAGTTTGCAACTTGGTATGGAGCTTTCTACCAAAGAAGTTAAGGCCATCTTTAAGGAGATGGATACCAAGAGAGACGGTAAGGTTGACATTGACGAGTTCCTTGAGTGGATGGAGAAAGAGCATGACAATAGTGGATTCCGACAGGCATTGTCTGTCGGTGTAATGGGTGGGACCAAATGGTTGGATAAGGAGCACAGTGGAGGATCTTTCCTTGGATAGATTAAATATCTGTATATAGTGCACAACATATGTACTTTATGTAATAAATATGTGTTTGAGTTGGATTTAAGTAATATCATAGATCTTATTTACTTAACATTAACAAATCGTTTGTCTGCTTATCTTACACTATATGAATCAATCATCATCTACCTATACCTCTTTGTGATTGACTCATTTCACGGGCAGCATCCCGATCTTCACTCTTCATTTGATCATTTGACTCCTGACATGCACGGAGAGCTTGTGTTAGTTCCTCTTTTGATAGTGACTTGAGTTTGTAATACACCATCAACTTATCCATTGAAGTTTGATCACCTGCACTTGCAGCTACCCTTAAATATCTAATACTTTCTTCACTATTCCCATTATTTCTGTAATACATTGCAAGTTGTTGGTGAGCAGAAATGGATCCTTTCTTTGCAGCAACTTCATAAAATGCCACAGCTTTTGAATCATCTTGTTCTACTGCAATACCCTCCTCGTAATACAATCCAATATTTGCATATGCCCCGGCTAGACCAAGTTCAGCTGCTTTTGTTAACATTTCAAGTGATTTTGTATCACTTTGAAATACCCCCTCCCCAGATCTATATCTATTGGCCATATGCATAAATGCAAGAGGGTTATTATTCTTCATCAATTTCCGATAACATTTAATGGTGTTTTTTCCTGATGGCGGCTGGCGGCATAAGACACACTTATACTCATATACGGCTTGTTCACAACCTTTCTTCTTATTCTTCATCTCGGTTATCATGTTTTTGAACATGCACCCACCGCATACGTTCTTTCCACAGCATGGCATAAACACAATATCATTATCTACAGGAAACGGAAGAAGACAAATCGGACACTCCTCTCTTTCCTGGATGGGTGCAAATAGATCGATGTCTGCCGTCTCTGTTTGGGCCGTGTCAAGTAAGTTATCAAGCCGTGCCTCCAATTCTAATGCTGCCATAATATCAATAGTAATAAGACCGACTAGTATTTTGATGCACCGACAAAACTAAAACTTTTTCATCAGTTAGTTGCGGTATCTTATAATGACGAGATCCTCTATACCACCGCCGCCGCCGACAACTAATATATTATAATATTATATCTGCTGCTAAAAAGGTCTAAGCCGAGCATAATAATTTAGTAAACACATATCACATTACTCTACTGCCCTAGCTCGTACTGATACGAAGAAATATTCCACAGACTGTACGGACGCCGCACGAAGTACGAATATCGTATCCTCTTCTAATAGGTATTTGCAAAATTGGTGGCGTCGCACGGCGGATAGCGTCACATAGCGACCCTACGGCAGCTCAATTAACAATAATGGGTGCAACATCACAAGAAGAAATAGCAAAACAACATTCATCCGCAATTAAAATAATACAAAATAATAAACCATGTATATCACGTATAAATCATGGTGAGGTACCATTATCTTGGAAATTAAAACCTACTTGTACTTTAAATGTTGATGGAGTGGATGATAATGGAGAGAGTAGTAGAGGAGAAGGGAAAGAAGGAAAGGAGGAAGAGAGGGGTATTGAAGTTGTTAATGTTGACTATCCTACTTGGTGTGTCTCATCTCGTAAGTTGTTGATTATTTTGATGTTTTTGTTGTGTCAGTTTTTGTTGCAATCGTCTTGCTCATACCTCTCGTACACCGTTCTATACTTCGATATATGTAGGCGGCCAAGTGGACGTATCACCAATAGTCAAACTAATAACCGAAGGCGTTAATGATCCTGCCGAATCTTCATCTACAAGCAACAACAACATACTAAGCTGGCAAATGAAATCACCACACAACAATAAAGTCAAATCAGCATCCACCAAAAAGAACAAGAAACCAACATCATCATCGACAAATCTCTGGTCAGAAACAACAGCATCCCTAAACAATGTACAAATAACCCGACCATCACACGATGCATGGGGTATAAAAAAGATAATACTAATATTCTGCGACGACTTACTCCACACTATCTATACATTACCCTATTATCAAAAGTATAACAAGATTGGTAAAGAAATGAGGATGGCAATACAACCTATATTAGATGTATTGAATATTGAGGAGTATCAGGTTGTTCGTTGTTTATTGGCGGGAATGCCATGCGGTGTTACTATACCGGTGCATCATGATACTGGCGAGTGGGTGAAACATACACATCGTATCCATGTTCCGATTATTGTTACCAATCCGAAGGAAGTTTTATTCCAATGTGGTTTAACAGAGGATACACTTGAAAGAATTGATGTTACACCCGGACATGTATTTGAAATGAATAATCAAGCCAAACATACAGTTACGAATGGTCAATCGAATGGTGAATATAGAGTTCATTTGATATTAGATTATGTTCATCCAACTTATTTCCAACAACGATTACAACAGAATTGTCCAATACAAACTATCAATTTGTCACCCGGTGAGGTATTGACTCAAACACGACGATCAATTGATCGTGTATCCAATGCTGGAAGTCGTAATCATCCTACGTATTTAATAATTGGTGCTCAAAAGGCAGGTACTACCAGTATGTATGATTACATTAATCAACATCCATGGGTGGTACGTGCCAAACGTCGTGAGACACACAACTTAGATTGGAGATACAACACCTCATTACAAAATACAAATGAACGTCGTAAACATTGTTTATCATTCTATCATGTCGAGGGTATGAAGCCATATCCAAGTTTAATCACCGGTGATTCCACACCATCATATCTATTAGATTATTATCGTGTCATACCCCGATTAAAAGAGTGTTTTGTACATGAACCACAATTAATAATAATGGTACGTGAACCTATTAAACGTGCTATTAGTCATTATGTCATGGTAACGAGTTTAGATGGCAGTCCTGAACAATTGGCTGTACGTGGTAATGAATGGAGATCATTAACAATAGAAGAAGTATTCGAACAAGATGTATTAAATATGAAAGAGGATGGATTATTACCGTATTGGAATGTTGACACCAAGACAGTTGATAGAGAGAGATTTGATAAGTTTATCAATACAACTGAAGAAGATGTAGCCTGGGAAAAGTATGTTACGACACGTATACCATTAAATACAGGTAGTTACTCACCATTGGCACGTGGATTATATGCATTACAATGTCGTCAATGGTTACGAAGTTTTGTGAAAAGTAAATTTTTGGTATTAAAGTTGGAAGATATGAGTAAGAAGGGAGTACAATGGGCTGTGAATAAATCAATGGAACATTTAGGATTACCACGATTTGAGGTGGCAGATGCTACCACGAAGAATTCAAGAGAGTATAATAATCCATTGGATGGTAAAAATGAGTTACGAGATTGGTTACAACGATTCTTTGAACCACATAATGAACGATTTGGTCAAATGATGATTGAGGAATTGGGTTATGATGAAGAGGATTGGAAGAATGTTTGGTCTTATGCTTGATACGTGGCTTAATGTAGATAGGGTGTATAAAGATAGCTCGATTAAAAGATTATAAACTCGTTTACATTATATACTACGATACACAACCTATTCTCCTCTTCTCCTAACTCCTATACCCTAATGCACATGCACCTTTATTCTATTGCCTATTTTGTGTGGTATCCGTGTTCTTCCTTTCCCAGCTTGTACTGCTAGACTGTACTCTAAACCTTCATGTGACGATTCCCGGGCGGTCTACTGATCTGCTGTTCATCATATGTAATAGCACTCGCCACCATATCCAACCAAGAAGGTGTTCAAGAGATACTTATACTTAGCTCGCATTCATCTAATCTCTTTTCTTCTTTTTCTTATCCCTCGTATTACCAATCAATCCTACATTAATACATAATTGACATACTGTCATAAGTAACATTAATACTGCAAAGCATTGTCTCATTAATATCTCTTTGTAATGTGTTTCTGGATTATATCTAAGACTTTCATCCCAACAATACTTTGCTAAATATGCACACATCCCTGCTTGGAATATTTTGTAAATGTATGTATCCTTTATCCATTTTGGAGGGCCCATCTTTATAATTGCAATGTACTTGTTGCAAGGTTGCACTGCCACAGGATTGCAAATTGCAGAAGATAATAAAAGATCCAACTTGATGGGTATCTCTTTGTGTTGTATCTTCTTTCGGCGGCGTCCGTAGCATGAACTATATCAATGGTAAACACAGACAGTTGACGACATATAAGTCAATATGGTAGAAGACGTTGTCCTCCCCCTCTCCTTTTACTTTACTCCCTCCTCTCCTCAATCTCCAATAAAATGCAAGATGGGCTGTCGTACTGTGTGCGCCTTTGTACAGTACAATATTGTACCAGTACGGTACGATTTCACAACTCTCTTCTTTAAATAGAAAGAGATCAATATCGATATCGATAGCTCAGTTATAATTGACAATGAATAGGTTACTCAGTGGAAGTGGTTGTATTGTTAGACGACAGTTTACGTCGTCGTCACATCAAGGATGTACGCACCGGGCCATATCAACAGCCGGCTTAGAGTCATCACCTCATCCATTGCAATTGCAAAAGAATTCTAGAATTATACCACCAAGAAGAACAATACCCCTCTCCTCATCTCATATACACTCACATATACATCAGCCAATACCATCCGTCAGTAACTTTTCAACCGCGGCCATGCCTCAAGAAATATCAAGCAGCGAGGACGAGTCGATACAACCAGCAAACACAAACAGCAATAGCAATCCCACACCACTAAAAAAGAAGCGTAAACCTCTAAAGAAACGTAATCCATTAATAATAACACCCACTGCTGCATCACGGATACAATTTCTAATAGATCAGCATAATAACAATAAGAATACTACATCATCCTCCGATGACGGTCCAGCGGTAGGGATACAACTAGGCACCAAAAAACGTGGCTGCAACGGCCTCTCCTACACATTAAACTATGCCTATTCCAATCATTTAACTAAACATAAACGTGATGAATGTATGACAATATCATTACCAAACTTAGATGGTGATGGATTAAAGGTATATGTGGAACCTATGGCATTAATGAATGTTATTGGTACGACAATGGATTATGTTGATGATGAGATGAGTTCGGAATTTATTTTTACTAATCCCAATTCAAAGGGTGAGTGTGGTTGTGGAGAGAGTTTTAATGTGTAGGTGGTGTACTCAGTAGTATGAAGATAGGTACCCTAGTGTATGGATTGTTGCAACATTGAAATTGAGGGTATATATTGTGATTAAGGTGAATATACGATACCGTTTAGTAGATGAGAGGTATACAATGTTAAACTGGTCGGACTCCTAGCCCCTATGTAGCTTGTAATCAAGTCTGGAACTCTAGGTAGGTGACTTCCAAACTGATAAATAACCGAATCATTAAATGAGTTTAATAGGCTATTCATCTCTTACATTTCAACACATACCCATCTAACTATCTTTCTTTATTACAAATTCATGACTATAATCTCACTCTTTCATCTTACACGAACACCAATTACGTATAATATCAGTCAACTCTTTCATCTGCCGCGCATCCAAATTCATCAATCGCTTTAGGAATAAGGCTTGTCGTATATTCATCATCACAACTTTCAAATTAGTAATTCAACGTGAGTGAATACTTACCACTGCCACAATCAAAATCATCGAAAAAGGGCCCAATAACTATTGCATATTCACCTGGTTGGAGTTGCTGTGACCAAGGTCTGTTATCAAACCCACCTCCTAGCTGGTCAACTCCTGTCCCGAATCCAGTATCTAGGGGACATAGCGGTTCTGTTACCGGAACACCAACTATCTGGTATGTAATACCAAATTGCGTTGGGCCATTGATGGTGATACTGGGAACTACAGGACTTGTAACAGTAAACCTAAAAGCATCTCGATCAACAAAACCTTCACTTGTGGACTTTGAGAGCTGTCCACAAACTGGAATATCAGATTCGATATTACCAAACCTTGGGGGGCTTACACTAACACCATTAATGTTGCATCCATCATTTACATAATCAGCCTCGGTAGATGCATTGGTGATACACTTTTCATTTTCAAAAACGGAACCAAAAGGGCAAATGCCTAGGTTGCAGGTCCCAACGACATCATTAGAGCAATTATCTGTAAACACGTCAATACAGAATGTATCTTCTGCGCAGTTTGCATTACTACTACTACATTTATCAGCCTCCGAACAAACAAACGGGAGTGGTAGTGATACACAATATTCTGATGTAGCTTGGCAAGCTGGAAGTGAAAAGGAATCAGCATATTTAGACATGCGAGGTATACGAGAACAAATAACAAACTATGAGACACTTACAGGCGGCACCAAATTCAGTAGAGCAATCATTGCCTTCACAACAATTACCCCCTGGTCCAACACTGCCTATCGGAATATCAGCTGGGCAAGAAAAAGGTGTATCTCCGGCTGTAGTAGTAGTAGTGCTAGCCACTGTTGTGGTATCTGGTGGCGGAGCAACTGTTGTGGTGACTGTAGTTGGAGGAGCCACTGTTGTGGTGACTGGTAGCTTACATTTTGGAGTTAAGTCACTGACCTCATCATCAGTCACAACATCATCGGCGTTACAAATCAAACCGGCACAGCATATTAATGTTTCAGTACCACACTCTTCACCTACTTTACTGCAAGTGTCTCCACCTGTGGTAGTGGTAGTAGCCACTGTTGTTGTTGATTCCGGAGGCGGAGCAACTGTTGTGGTATCTGGCGAATCTTTACAAGCCACACATTCTGGCAATGGCTCATTAAGCGTTAAGGATAATCCACCACAAGTATTAGGCTCACTCCCTTCACAAGTCTGACCGTCACAGAACACTTTACTGCAGGGTGCATAAACGTTAAAAAAAGGGATAAAAGGGTAACCGATGAATGTCCGATCACATTGATATCCTCCCAAATTCTTGAAAAGTTCTTGGGTAAGCCCAAGTTGAACGCAAGCTTCATCTTCTACTAGATCTGTACGATAAATACAGTCAAAAGCTTTGCATTCATCAGGACCTGGACTTGGTGGAGGAACTGTTGTAGTAGGTGGTGGCTGGCATGATAAAGAAAACGTGTTTGGAGTTTGTCGACACGTTGAATCGGGCTGACAGCAACAATCATCACAAGCAGAATTGCACTCCTCGCCACAGGACCTGCTACAATCATCACCATCATTCACACACTGTGGTTGAGTTGTAGTAGCCGCTGAAGATGATGTAGTAGGTGGAGGAGCAACTGTTGTGGTAACTGGAGGGCTTGTTGGTAGTGGAACCGGGTCAGTCACTGGAGGGTTTGTTGGTAGTGGAACCGGGTCAGTCACTGGAGGGCTTGTTGGTGGAGGCGGAGGGGCTGTATAATAAGAAAATTATATTAGAGAAGGCAGGATACACTTTTGAACATATCATATGCACACATCTAATCAACCTATACTTACGCGGAGGAGGGTTAGTAGCTGATGTGGTAGCTGGTGTAGCCTTCGATGTACTCGTTGTTAAGGCAGTACTACTCGTTGTAGTAGTAGGGGAAGCTGTTAGTGTTAAAAAAAGGGATAACATATATCAAAAGAAGAATTGTATTAGAGAAGGATACACTTTTTGTGAACACATTATATGCACACATCACATATCAGTATCTACTCTATACTCACGAGGATTCACGGGAGGCATTGTTGGGTCCGGTACAGTACCTTTATTGTTCACCGAGAGATTTAGAATTGAGAAGAAAGGATACCTTTTAGAACACATCCTTGGATATATACAATATACATCAAACAATATCTATACTTACCTGAAGGCGGACGAGTTGGAGTCGGACCATCATCTGGTTCGTCTCGATCCCCGTCTCGATCCTTCTTACTAGCCTTGCCACTGGTTGTCTTATTGTCCTTGGCACTCTTAGCACTAGTTGTTTCCGTTGCCTTACTTTCCTTGCCACTTTTTGGTTTGTGAGAATTACCCCAGCTAGAGGATGGTAACAAATTAAACCCAAATCCAGACGATGATGATGCATACTCGGACTTCTTCTCCTCGGTGGAGCCTGCAATATCAGCAACGGTTAATGATGAGTTGTTATTGGCGGCGGTTGTGTTGTTGATGGTATCTTGAGTATCGACCGTTGCAATGGTTGGTGTAACAACGTCGGTTGGTGTACCATCGGCAGCGGGTGTACTATCGGAATCCTCGATGGCGGCATTGGATGGTACCGATACGGCATTATTAATAGCTGGTTGCTTGCTTGTTGATCCGTTGTTAGATGTTGCAACGGCTGCAATTACAACGATAAATAATACAACGATGGATGAGACGATACCGATCTTCTTCTTACTAAATGTACATTTGAGATCGGCGGCGGCCTTTTTGGTATCATCGTCGTCGATATCACCACGGCTGATAGTAACATTGTTTTTACTTGATCTTGGTGACCTCAGACGTAGTAAGTGGTTAGGAGTGGTGAGTGAGCTGAATGATGAGTTGTTTGCATCTTTATTTTTTGGTGGCGGAGAAAGAGGAATTACTTCCTCCGTATTGTTCGTCATGATCGTTGTCGAGGTTGTTTGTTATGTGGATTGATGGCTAGAGTATGATGGATTGCAAAACGGTATAATTGAATGTATGTTTACACTCTCTTTTGTTTTATGAGACCAACACGGAGCTGAGAGTCGAGAGCATCATATCTCATCGAAAGGCAATGAAAAACGATGAGATTGGTCGAAGACACACATCCAAACGCGAGAGGTATCTCTCCAAAGGGGGTCGAGACGTAGACTCACATAAAACTAGAAGGAACCCCCCGCAAAAGTTGAAGGATACCGGTCACAGCGATAAAAAACATCGCCAAAACGTCATTAAGTTGAAACTCTAAACACAGCACAAAAACGCAATAACACAATTTGTACTTCAGCAGTTCCTCATCAAAAGTATCGGCGGTGGCGTATAGATTGTATCTCGACGGCGGCGGCCTATAGCTAGGGAGAATAGTAGTCTGACACTATAGATTTGCAAAGCACCAGACATTTGTACAAAACATAATAAACAAAAAATGAAGAATCCAATTTTCTACATAATACTACCATCAATAATCTCAGCAGGATGGATAGACGAGGATACACCATCCAAACTCCACACAACCAAATCATTAGTCGACGGATCAACCTACCACTTAATAATGTCAGATGAGTTCAATATACCCAACCGTACCTTCACCGATGGACATGATCCAACATGGACAGCATTGGATAAATCAGACGATGATTATTCCGCCTCGGGCGGCGGGTCATTACATTTCTACAATTCAAGCACAGTCCGTACGACACCCGATGGAATGTTAACTATATCATCAATAATAGATGAAACATCATGGACATATCATGATGAAATTGAAAAGACAACTACATTAGAAAAGAAACATTTTAAAAGTGGTATGATCCAATCATGGAATAAATTTTGTTTCACTGGGGGTATAATTGAGGTCGATGTTATTTTGCCTGGTGAACCTGACATTGGTGGATTATGGCCAGCAGTTTGGATGTTAGGTAATTTAGGTAGAGCAACATATGAAGGATCAACAAATAATCTATGGCCATGGAGTTATGATAAATGTGATCGTAAAAAGCAAGAAAGTCAGGTAATAAGCGCTTGTAATCAAGCTAATCATTTTGGATTGAATAAAGATCAGGGTAGGGGTGCTACTGAAATTGATGTATTGGAATTAATGGGTGGGAATAGTAATGGACCGTTACAGGCTACGTATCCTCCTATTAGTTTGCCGTATGTTGATATGACATTACAGGTGAGTTTTTGTTTTGTTCTTTTGTTCTGTTTGTTGGGTTTGTACTGTTTGGTTGGGGTTTGTTTACTTGGTTAGTTTTGAATGAGAGACAGTGGATTATCTGAGAACTCACACACTGTGACTAAGGCGTGTGATATACCTTTGGAGGAACATGAGATGTGCATAAGATGTGCACAAAACCTCAGATTTTGCATCTTTTGCTCACATTCTTCTCCCCCCCGTCTTCAATAATAAAACAGGTGGCACCAGGTATACCAGAGAATCGTCCACAATCTGGATCACAACCTGTCCGTACTGTGGATGTGACACATTCAGGATATGCCACATCAGTGGCACAAAATTGGTATGATAACTTAACTGTCGCGGGGAATACCAGTCTTAATCCCTTCTTCTACGGAACATACCTAGGTGTAACGAAGCTTAATGAACCAGTAACAAGGAATAAGAATCAAGTTTTCCAAGCCGATGCCGTTGGGGCTATGAAACAATTAGTTCCTGAACATTTCAAGACACCGCATACCTTCCGTGTTGAATGGCAGCCTGGACGTGGTGGACGGTTAGATTGGTTTACTAAATCGTACAAGAAGGTTGATGAGAATGGTACTATATACCATATAGAGGGGGATGGTAAAGGACAGGAGTGGGAACATTCATTAAGTATACCAGACTTTGCATTAGACAATGCCATGGGCTCGAAGATACCCGAGGAACCCTCCTATGTGATATTCAATACGGCTATATCAAGTACATGGGCATTCCCATATGACGTACCAGATTGGTGTCCAAAGTGTTATGATTGTAATGATCCCAAGTGTACATGTTCGTTCAATCCTGGATTTTGCAACATGATGAAGACGGGTAAGGTGGCATTGAAAATTGATTCCGTCCGTGTTTATCAATCACGTGATGATTCTGCACATTCTGGCAATCCACATACTGTGGGATGCGATCCACCGGAATTTCCCACGAAGGAATATATTAAGGGGTATGAATATAGATATATGAGAAATCCACCATTTGTATATGATGACAAACATCCATTACGGAGGATTAAGAATGGTGGTGGAGAATGTGTAGTTCATGAAGATTGCGGTGGAGGCGGTGCAGAGGATGTCGAGGTGGATGAAAGTTGGAAACTACCTGACAAGACAAAGAAGACAGCGGGTGGTGACGACGATGAGGATGATGTTTTGGACTTGGATGATGAAAAGTCCGAGGCAGGTAGCACATTTAGGGAAAATTCTGGCCCATTGGCACATTCGAGCAAGAAGAAGAGCAACTCGGATGGTCTAATACGTCCCAATAGAAGACTTGGTGAGGAGAAGGAAGAAGATAAGAAAGAAGAAGAAGACTCATCTGAAAAGAACGATGATGATGAAAAGAAGAAAGACCCCACCGCTGGTCTTGAAAAGCCTCCTATATCGGAAGAATCAGTCGAGGATACCGAAGTGAATACCAAGGTATTAACCAATTCAGGACGGAAACCCAAGGGTCAATGTGTGACTGCCACACCTGGTCTATTCGGCACGA
>Ga0214477_100561_pt1 | contig 25375 bp, 19 predicted proteins | sample M1_20Mar14CPVII9_FD_165058 | JGI IMG/M metagenome (GOLD analysis project Ga0214477, IMG submission 165058) | Marine eukaryotic communities from Monterey Bay, California, United States - M1_20Mar14CPVII9sort6BwellC16 | ecosystem: Environmental > Aquatic > Marine > Unclassified | place: USA...
TACTTTGTGAGGACTGCTAACAATTACGTTGTCTTCCGCAATGTAGGGCTTGTACTGCTCGAGCCAATCAGCGCCAGATCCTTCAAACCCTTCTTCAGAGAGTTGATCTGTACGAACGAAGGTGCCTGAACTGTGCATCATTGCTTCCGCCTTCCCCTCGAATAACCAACCCATATCATGTGGATAGTAGTAGTGCGGAGAGACGAAAACGAGGAAGTCATTGTCTTGGGCAGCCTTGAACAGCATTTCAATGTTTTGCACGGTATCATTTTCAGTGGCTGATTCGCCGACAAGTTCTGTGTTAATAGAGCCGGATGATGTAGAAGTTGTAGAACATATGAGAGTATAAACATAAGATATGCATTAACATAAGATATGCATTAAACATAAGATATGCATTCTGATATATAGAATAAACAGACAATCTTATATCATGAGTTGACTGCACATCATAAACTTACCCCAAAGCAAGCCATTAGTAGATAAGAAATCATTTTGTGGATCAATGATTACAACTGCAGTATCTGTACAGATTCAAAGGACAGAGGTTCATCGGCCACGCTATCTGCAGCATATGCAGGGTCAAAAACAGCATACGAGGAAAGTAGGATCGAGGAAATGGATATAGTCTTCATGTTGTTCGATAATGAGGAGGTTTATATTATGAATGAGGCGTCAAACTGTTCTCATCATCATATGTTATCGTGAGTAGGAGTGTTTGCATGCCCATGTATTGTAACGCTGCATGCCCATATCTTGTTGCAATATGGAGGCCTGATTAAAGTGCCTGAGCAATATGTCTCTACCATGACAAAATTGCATCACATATATCTTGGACTTGATGCCTTTTTGCTATTGCACTCTCATTCTACATTAGTGTAGTTGGTATCTTGCTGCCTCCGACATGGTTGCTTCACCAAATGACAAATGTGCTTCGTATTCGAGATATATATACCATAGATAATCATGTACATATGGTTAAGTTGCATCAAATGAATAATGAAAGATAATTAATAGATGAGATTCATTTTCTATTCTCATCTTAGGCAGTGCCTTAGAGCCAAATCTGAGCGCCTTATGGCCAAGACCTTAGTACTAGCGCCACAAAATAACAATAGAGTAGGTAATTACGATGCAGGCTGATCACGAAGAGGACGCAGTAGATTACGAAGGCGAGGAGGAGGAAGAGGATGAGCACAATGTAGGCAAGCAGCCAATTGTGGAGGATATCAAGGGGGCAGGTGACAGCGAAACAGATGACGACGATGAGGAAGGTGCATCATCCACCAATAAACAATCTGAGGCTGTTGATAAAAAGGGTGGTGCTGGTGATAGTGAAACTGAATCGGAAGGAGAAGAAGAGGATGGCGAGATTAATAAAGGCAAGACCTCAACCTCAAAGAAGTCTGCGGTATCAATCATGGATAAGCCTCTAAGTGCCCCTCGTGAGAAACCTCAAAATAATAACACTAACAACCAGGGTGGCAATACGAGGGGTAATCGTTGGGGTGAAAGGAATAATAATAGCGGACGCGGTTCAATGAAACAGTCTGAGAATGTAGGTGTATATATTCCCCCAGCTAAACGTCGTTTATTAGAAGAGCAGCGTAAGGCTCAACTTGAAGCAGAAGCAGCTGCGGAAACCTCAGGCAAATCAACAGACACACCAACTAAACAAATTACACCATTAAATAAACAACAAGAATCATGGACAAACTTACAACGTACAATAAACGGCACCATTAACCGATTATCACCTGCAACATTAAAACCATTGATACATCAATTATTCTCCGAGGCGAATTTAATCAAGGGTAGGGGTATATTAACTAAATCTATTTTGAATGCTAGTATTGGTAGTATGCAATACACATCAACATATGCTAGTTTAATATCAGTAATTAATAGTAAATTACCTGAAGTTGGTGAATTATTATTAACCAGGGCCATACTATCTTTTCGTAAGGGATATAAATATCGTAATATGAATACAGTATCAAGCACATTAAGTCTATTGGGACATATGTTTAATCAAAATATAGCCCATGAATTATTATCATTACAAATTCTAAGTTTATTATTAGACGGGGAGCCCACTGATGATTCTGTCGATGTTGCCGTTAGTTATATGTGTATTGTTGGTAAACAATTGAGTGAGGTTAGTCCAAACGGTGTGCATGCAATTATGGAACGTTTTAGGGGATTATTACATGAGGGTACGATTGGACGACGTGGCCAATATCGTATTGAAACATTATTGAAAATTAAAAAGGGAAAGTTTGTGAATTATCCAACAATCTTGCCGGAATTGGATTTAGTTGAATTAGATGATCAGATTACTTTTGATTCAATTGGTTTAGATGATGATGATTTAGAGTATGATGAGAAATTGGATGTTTTTCATTATGATGAGGACTATGATGAGAAGGAAGAAGAGTGGAATGTTATTAAGAAGGAGATATTGGGTGATGATAGTGATAGTAGTAGTGATGACGAGAGTGGTAGTGGAAGTGGCAGCGAGTTATCAGATGACGAGGAAGAAGACGTTCCGGATCAACAGCTTATTGAGCCTGGATCTAAAAAGACTGTGGTTATTGAGGACCTGACCGAAACTGACTTGGTACATTTACGTCGTACAATCTATTTAACAATCATGTCCTCTGCCACCTTTGAGGAATGTACACACAAATTAGCAAAGATGGATATACCACCCGGGAAAGAATGTGAATTAATCAATATGATTATAGAATGTTGTTCACAGGAACGTACATTTTTACGGTATTATGGATTAGTCTCGGGACGGTTTTGTTTATTAAATGAAAGATGGCAGTTGGCATTTGAGGAAGCATTTGCAACACAATATAATACCATCCATCGATTGGAAACAAACAAATTACGTAATGTGGCCAAGTTATTTGGACATTTGTTAGATACTGATTCGGTATCGTGGAGTGTATTGGGATGTATACATTTGAATGAGGACGAGACGACTAGTTCAAGTCGTATCTTTATTAAGATTTTGGTGCAGGAGATGGCAGAGGCTATGGGGATGGTAACGTTGAAACAACGTTTTGATACGGACAATCCCGAGCCGGATGGCGAGCTTGGTGATAACGAGAGAGGCACTGCAAGTACTGCTCTAGCCGTGTCAAATAATAACAGGCAGGGATATGGGCAGCAGCAGCAGCAACAAGAGGTATCATCACGTGAATGGTTCAAGGGAATGTTTCCCAAGGATAACGCCCGCAATACTCGATACGCCATCAACTTCTTCACAAGTATCGGTCTTGGCCCGCTAACTGATGGTATGCGTGAATTCTTGAAGAATGCTCCCAAGCTAATTCTTGCACAGGCCAAGGCTGCCGCGGCAAGGGAGGCTGCACAGAAGGAGAAGGATGGTGATGAAAGCTCAGTCATTTCTACAAGTTCATCTGACACTAGCAGCGCTAGTTCTAGCTCAAGTAGTTCATCTAGCTCGTATACTTCATCGTCGAGTAGCTCGTACTCATCTGACAGTCGTTATCGTCGTAGTAAAAGGAGCAGCCGTGGTAGGAAGAGGGGAAGAAGCCGCCGCCGTTCTAGATCTTACTCATCGTCATCTTCGTCTTCTTCGGGGTCAAGTGACTCTTCACAAGACAGCAGACGAAAGAAGAGGAAGTATTCATCTAAATCATCTAAACGTCCATCAAGCCGTGATAGCAGGAGGAGCTCTGAGAATGAGAATGATAATGCATCTAAGGCAACCAGTACCGGTAGCAAGAGGAGAAGGAGTATATCCTCATCAAGAGGTCATAAGAAAAGAGACAGGTCATCTTCTCATTCACATTCACCCTCGGCACGTAAAGAGTCATCAAGGAGCAGTAGAAACAATGATGATGGTGGTGATAGGAAGCGCAGTCGCAGGGCAAGGTCTGACAGTCGAAGTATGTCCTCCGGCCGTAAATAAACAAGTAATGTAGTTGAGGGTAGAAGTTGTGATTGGGCACTAAAACTTAGAAACATCTCCTACACACAAGACTCTCTTCACAATTCACATCATGTGAGTACATATTCTCTCTCTATATATATTTGCATTTGTAGTTATAGATTACTCACCCTTCGTTGAACTGCTGTGGTAGTTGTATGCCGCATCAAGGAGAGTTGGACTCATAACTCCTAGGTATCTCCGTTTCGACCTAAGTGGGAATAACTCCCCATTTTTTCTCACAAAATCTAGTACCACACGAGTGTCAGAAGTCTAATCCTTACCAAATAATCTTTATCGAGGACTTCTTATTATCAATAGAAGGTACGTTTTATTATTTTGTGGCGCAGGCGGGTATATATTTATGAATAATTTATCGGCGGACGGAGGAGAAAGTAACGGCTATGTTTTCCTGTTCAAAGTTCAACACATTGTCTGAAAGATAATGTTCTCCGAAGAGCTGATTGTATTACTATTCACGTTTATACACTAGACGTGGCTAGAAATATATTCTGGGGGTCTCTTTAATTACAAGTGCGCTGCTTGAAAGATACTTTTTTATTTGAATGTGATACTACATTGTCTTATTTATTATGGGGTCTATTTGACTTGGTGGTGTAAACTGTTTGAGGTATTTTATATATCGGCTTTTTATATTATGGATTATTTGTATCTTATTATCAGAATATATCTCATCAGATATTGTTTGAATATATTACTACTCTAGGACAGAAATAGAACTGGATTATATTATACAACAACATGGGACGGCAGAGTCCCGCTACTACCACCACTACTACCACCACCTCTAAGGTTAAGGTAGGAAAGAAGAAGAATAAAAAGAGGATATGTAAATACTTTGTTTCTGGTAATTGTAAGTTTGGTGAGAAATGTAGGGATATACATGAGGATGGTAATACTAAAGATGAAGTGGAACCACCTTCTACCACAAACAGTCAAGGGGGTCAAGTAACCCCATCCCAACCTCCATCTGCAACTCCTACTACCAATTTAAATACATGTTTGAAATCTGATCTAAAGGAATTGAAAGATCAAGCCTTGGTAACCCAAAAACATTTATCAGAGATGAACTTGATGATGGCGAAACTTCAAATGTCATATGCCTTAGCTAACTCTGAAGAAGCTCACGGCAACGACAAGAGAAGAATCGTCCCTGGTTCCACCACCATTACCACCTTCACGGGATGACAATACTCGGTCAATGTTAGATGACATTATAATCAATGCATCAGGTCCCTACATTGGCTCTCCAGATAAGTATATCTCTTACCTTCGGAAGGAACTAGAGTTCAGCACTGCGGAAGAGTTTGTGGAGATTATAAATGAGTGCCTTGATGTATTGGCTTCGATGAAAAGTGGGAATGCATCAAACGAAGACTTGCAGTTTCTTCATGCCGTAGTCGGTGGTGTAGAAAAAGGAAAGGAAGATGAGTTTTGTAGAGCATTACTGTCTGCTATATCAATCATCACAGAAGTTGACGTCACCTCAACACCAATTGTTGATGCGCCAATTGTTGAAACGCCACGAGTAGTTGTGGGTGAAATGGAGCCAGTCAACGCATCAGTTGCAAATCCTTCTCCAGTCGTCAAGAGTACCAAGAATCGCGCTGTCAAAAAGTCAGTAGTGGTAGAGTTGTCAGGTGGAGCTAGTCTGAAGTCAACAAAGGATAAAAAGGCAAACGTGTTACCCCAAGAGCACACAAAGAAGGTAGCACCAGATAAGAAAGTGGCAAAACCTGATAGAGCGACTAGAAAGGAGGCCAAGAAGGCAAAGGGACAGACCAAACAGGAGGCATTAAGAAAGAAAAAGAAAGCAATTAGTGCCATTACTTTAGAGCAGACGGCACAGTGTGAAGTTGTAAGGGAGGAGAAGCTAAGGTCTCAGTATACCTCTGTGTCACCAACTCCTACCGATGAAGTCATCATTTCACCTCGACACTCTGCATCCAAAGTCAAAACTACCAAGCAACGATCAGCTCAAACATCTAAGCCGATCGTCATGCCAACAAACTTTTCTCTATATATCAAGAGAGAAAGATTAAAGAAGAATCAAGTCATTTCTCCTATATTCAATCTATTACAGAATGAGACAACTCGAGATAAAGGTAGACAGCTAATGCGTCTTGAAGCAGATACACGTGCATGCAAGCAAGAACTCTCTCAACTGCACAAACGTAAAGAAGGATTGAGGAATGAAATTAGTCAAGAGAATACCCGGATAGTAAAGTGGAACGAAGAACTCAAACAAATAGAGAAAGAAATGCAAGTTAAATATGCTCTTGATAATTTCTTGAACATGGACAAGCAAGACCTAAACAAGGTTCTTTTTCAGATGTAAGTATTATGTGTGGTGCTTTGTCTCTTATTCCTCGAGTGTAGTTCTCACATATATTTTATTTCATCCACCATGGTGGCAGGGACGAAGATGACGTGGTAGAAGGCAAGGGATTTCGAAGTATAATGTCAAACCTCGCAACAGATGGCTTGTCGGCTGTGTTTGGTAATAACGATGATCACCCCAAAATATCAATATCAATTGCAAACAATATAGACGGGAGTATACACCTGTTGACTGTCAAGACCAATATGACAGTCGAGCAATTGTTTGAGATGTACTCGAAGAAATGTGGCGTGGACATTGAAGATTTAAAGTTTTCCTATCTTGGTGACGTTCTCAAGCCTAAGATGTTTATTCGAATGAAAGTTGAACTTGACGACTGATCTACTCAAATTGAAGACAAAGAAGCAACTCTAAATATGCTCAAAATGGACAATGGCGATTTTATCACTGTTGCCTTTGAAGACGAAAGAAGTATCACAGAACACAACCACGACACGAGGGTATCATCAAAGCATTGGCAACACTCAATCTATTCTCATGTAGTTGATGCTGAGACCCGAAGGAAGATGCTTCGACCAACGAAAGATGAGATATGGGAATTGAGAGTGGCAAAAGCAGCTAAGAGCCACAAGCAGCATAAGGCAGAGATGAAGGAAAAGGAGGCGAAGAAAGCTGGAGAGAAGTTTAAAGATAAACGACACAAAGAGTCCAAGAAAGCACACGCAATGGTCGTGAGGATGAAGCAGCAAATCGAGGAGGCTATGCAGCGCATCAAAGACCAAAACATGCCCTTATTTGCCTTGGATGCACCGATTAGAGAAAGGAAGGATGAGCTTAAGGGATTGCGCAGTATAATAGCAAGCCTCAAGGACGGCTCGGAGGAAGACCCAACCTTTCACATTGACGGCACTAGGGATTCAAGAGGCCATACGTTCCTCATGGTAGCTACACAGAATCAGGATGTCATCACAGCAGAACTGTGCTTCCAATTGCACGCCGATCCAATGGCGAAGAACCCGGATGGTCATACTGCAGTTGATTATGCCCATTTCTTTTCCTTTGAGGGCATCACTGAACTTATTCTTCAGAACGGAGGCATCATACCACAAAAGATGTCTAATGCATGGACTAGTCTCGACTCAAAGGCTCCATTGAATGAGGACTCTTCTAAAGATTGGGTTGACGCCCAAGAAGTAGCGGATGCTGCTGCATTACCCGCAGAGACACTTATTGAATCACCACAAGACTGTGAAGAGGATGAACACAAAAGGATGCACCCCCTAACAGAAGAAGAGAAAGGTAAAGACTTTACATGCTTCGAGTCGCGATTGATTGATCAGGATATCAATACAAATCAAGTCAATAGAGTTGTGCTTTTGGAGCAAGCCGTTTATAACTGGCTATGTACAGCTGATTCCACATCTACATCAAACTTTATCACCCTAATTGAAGGATTGAAACCTACTAGAAGTCGCCAGCCAGGTGTAAGTTCAACCACAATTCGTAGGAGGTCAATTATTGGCACGACCACAACGTTTGAAGTGCTATCAGCTTCTCTATTCATCCTAGATGAAGGTGTCAAGACCGAGAAAGTAGTACTATTCTCACCCTATATTGGAGGAGAGGCTGATGGTATGACTCATATTGGTGTACTTGTTTGGGGATTGGTCAACGATGAAGAGGCTAGTTTATACAAGGCTCTCATCTCAAACACAGAGTTCATGCGCAATAAAATTCGACTCGATGATAGATTCTTGGACACTTCCGATCCAGATGCAATCTTGAAGTTAGGCAGGGATGTAAGTGTACTGTTTTTGTTTGTGCAGACTCTGGCACGTTCGTCTATCCAACCAGACTTATTCAACTTCTCGTCTCTCAAGATGCACTTACTTGGACTCAAATCAACAAGCATATATACTACCTCAACTATGGATTTATACATGTTGAATATCGACGAAGGGCATCTAGATTTGCAACACATTCAAAGCCCCCACTTCTCACTCAAACGCCGTATAGTCTACAGTGAAGAGAAGATTAACAAGGCAATTTTCAGAGGTACTGAAACAGAAAACCACGATAACATTCTTTCAAGTGAACACCGTGATATGTCGACATTGATTCAGGGTAAGAAGAAATACTATAGTGGTTAGTTTGTTATTGCATTTGAACTAACGAGTATTTCCTTTTCTTCACAACCTAGGTGGAGCTGGCACAGGTATGTTTCTATTGTAGTGTGTGCACGCAGCTAGATCATTGATGTTCTTCAGTCTCACCATCAACACTCTACTCTAAACAGGGAAAACACTATTGTTGATCAAAAAGATTGCCAAAGAGGAGCCATCAAAGAAGATATTGGTGGTATCCAGACTATCTCGTTTAGTTAATAAGATCAAAGGAGATGTTGAAAAAGCAAGAGGTGACGACAATCTCACTTTCAAAACATATGATGACTTCATGCAATTGCTAGTTGGGAGTGTCACACCAGCTAGCGAGTCTGAGTCTGACTCATTTATCATATTTGACCGTATTCGATTCGATTGTGATGGTTCGGGTGTCTCATTCAAAACAGAGTTTGTTGACGGGCATCTAAGTAAACTTGAAAGGAAGAAGATGACTGACAACTCAATCCAGCCTTTGGTTTTGTGGAATGCAATTTGCACGATAAAGAGCAACGCTAGGTGCGCAATAACGAAGTGTCCACTGACTCTAAACGAGTATCTATCGCTGCCGCTATCATTTGGCTTACAGACGAACCAGAGGGAGATCTGTTACAACATCTTTCTAAAGTATGAACAGTGGAGAAGTCAGGAAACATACTGGGACGAGACAGATAGGTCAATGTATGTGCTAAAGAATGGTCCAAGTGTATTAAAGGAAGACGTATATCTAAGCTGGGTAGAGCGTGTGAAGCGAGGAGAAATGGATTTGTTAAATGAAGAAGGTGATCCACTTGACCCGTTCTTTTTTGATATGGTAAGTACTATACATCAAGTTGCCGTTAAACTTGTGCGGCTGCTAACCATCCACTGCTGCTCACACTACAAACAGGTGGCATGCGACGAAGCTCAAGATTTTTCAGAACTCGATCTAGCTTTGTTTGTCCGGCTTAGCGCAGGGGTTAGGAGTGTTTTCATCAATGCAGATCCTGCACAAAGTGTTGAGCTAGGTATATCCATGAGAAAAGGCACTATCAATGATGTCGCTCATTCTCAAATCTTTGATAAACACAACAATCAAGTTAAAGACAACCTGCAAGAAATCATGTTGCAGACAAATCATCGTACCCATCACGAAAACTTGAGCCTAGGGAAGGCAATTAGAAGTGTTTTGGCACGCTCATTCAAACTTCCAAATAGCAATGAGCATTCTCTCATACATGGACGACTACCCCAGCTACTTAGAATCAAGAAGATCAGTGACTTGGCAAATGAAAATATATTCAAAGGTGGTAATGTGGTCTTCATATCCCCTGATGATATTGTTCAGGATCTAAGGACACAGTTTCACCACCTAGGAATCGAGAATGATCTGTTCGGAGTCAAAGAAGCCAAGGGATTGGAATTTAGTTTGGATTCTGGACATTTATCGAATCTAGGGGAAGCTCTGCTCAATGGCAGAACTGTCTTCGTTGGCTGTCTAGTAGTAGTAAAATTACAATCACCAACACAGGAGAGAACGTTTGTGGTGCGGCGTTGGAAGAGTGTGACTATACTCTGAGTTACCCTCAGCTTGCAGTAAGTGTTGTATTTTGCTCTGGTATGTCTTCCATTCAGAAATCTCAGTCTAAACTTATCCTCTTCTGTTTTAGGACGAAGGTATGTTTTTGTATACTGCTCTTACTCGAGCTAGGGATCAGCTTTATTTGATTGAACCGGATAGTACCGAGAAATCAAACAAGAGAGGCGTTGGATTGGCTGATTTTGCCTTCCGACGCTTTGTCGAGCTAGATTTAGCCAAAGTAGTTACTTTCATTGACGAAGGCTTTGTCGAGATGACTTCAGCGCAGCACAAGGCTAGGGGAATTACACTAGTCAACACAGCTCTAACGATGCTACAAAATCGTGAACCAATATCAGCTGTCAAGGACAAGTTCTTGGAGGCAAAGAGGCGTTTTGTTCCAGGGAAAGGCAACGATAGGGAGCTTCTAGACAAGTGCTCAAAGCATTTGGATGCCATTATGTCCAAGTGGACTATTATGCAGTACGCAAAAACGGAATTTTATAGAGACAAGGGTGGATACATGTTGGAGGGTAAGTTTACGGAAGTTGTTAAGTTTGAAGAGATGGTTAGTACTTTTTTCTCCAAATTTCTTTGCGATAGCTTCATGGTCGAGGAAGTTACTGAGGTGAGGCGGTGATGGAAGAGATATTCTTGGGAACTCCGTATGCTGTACGTTTTCAAGATGTGTGTACTTCTATTGAGAGACTAGAGTGCTTTGTATGAACAGGTACGGTGCAGTAGTCATTCACACATAGAAATGTTGCAATCATAAGTTAGCTATGCTACACTTGCTTTGCTATGCCCTCAGAGTCTTAGATCTTTCCTTTCTATATACTGTTCTATCGTTGAATGTTAATGCCTGCCTTTAAACGTCTGTTTCTGCTTCCCCATTTTGCCAATCCCCTTCTTTTTAGGCCCACCCCATCTAGTACTAGGACCCTTCTTGCCTGGCCCCTTCTTTCTTTGTGGCCCGTCTTGTGCTTCTGAACGTTGCTTACGCTCTAATTGTCTTCGATCACCCTTCTTCATATTCTTGACTCGCATATCTTCCTTCTTCTCACGCTCTTTACGAATTGCTATTGCAGTCTTTCTTTCATCATCCCCAGCACTCTTACCACCTTTCGCTTTCTTGTTTTTGCCAGCTTTGACCTCAGGTGCACTACCTTCTCCATCCTTAACAACATCATCGAACACCCCAGTTCTTCCAATACTTTTATTGGTCTTCTTCTGCCACTTTTCATATAGCTCACCGATATTTGCCTTATCACGCTTGACTAGTTGTCCACTCTCCAGCCTCATCTTCTTACTTTTAGAGTCTCCACTTAGCTCTTCACCAACAGTTGTTTGCATATACTTTCGCTTACTCTTATCCCATCTCATCATCCTTTGCTTCTTCACTAAATCAACATTCTCATCTCCAACAATATCAAGCATGTCACCTTCAATTCGATAGGCAAGTGCAGCTGAGCCCTTAGCGCTACTTGATGCTGAGGGTTGCATTGCTGCTTCCATTTGACGACTCCTAGCAGCGGCAGCTGTATCATTTGAGATATCATTATCAATAAAGTTATTATCATCACGAAAATCGGCACCACGTTTACCCTTTGACTTCTTCGAAACAGCTTCACTACTGTCTGGCTTGTAGTTTGGATTCTTCTTCATCTTCTTTCTCTCTGCCTTGGAAAGACGACGTTTACCTTCAGAAGACTTTACAGCTGTAGGTTTTGTGTCTACCTCTGATTGTGTTGGAATAGCACTTTCTTCATCTAATCCTTGCTCATCACCACCATCGTTGTTCTCCGCAGTATACTGCGCATCTTCGAGATCTACATCATCTCCATTTAATTCATTGGCCGACTTACTACCAGCAATAACAAGTGCACTGCCTTTATCTCTGGCAATCTTCATCTGTCTTCTCATTCTTTTCATTGCAACCAACGCAGCTGCACTCCCGTTCGCACATTTATCCACCTGGGCATTATAAATGAGGTCTTTCTGGCCACCAGTTGCAAAGGCTTCAAAGACTGTTTCTTTAGGACGGAAGTTGGCCATTGCATGTAGAAAGTCTTGTCGTTTCTGGAGATCAGATATCTTCTTCTTTGCCATTTTCTCATTCTCTTGTTTCTGATGCTTAGACAAATCACTGCCACCACTTGACTGCTCTAAAGAGGCTGTAATCTTATCAATCTCGACTCTTCTCAGCAACGGATGAGAAGGTATACCTCCATGAGAGTTGAGCACTCGTCTACCAGTACCCGTCTCTTTTTCACCTTCAAGGAGAGCTTTAGCACGCCTTACTCCATTCCTACTCGCTTCCGGTCTTGATCTTCTGTACTGTTTCATGGCTACAGATATGAGTGGAGTGAAATGTGAGATACGAATAGATAAAGCCACCAAATCAGGTAGGTGCAAAAACTTACCGTTGTTGCATACTTTTGTCATATTTCGAAGTGTCTCTGCATCATGTGACCCGGCAAGTTCAGACTGAGCAATCCTGCGGACATTTTCAACTTCTTCTACAAGCACCGACTCTGGCACAGATCCATAATGTACCATATCTGGTGTCATATCATCTAGTGAATATGTAACTTCCTCTTCTTTATTCTCCGTCGTCTCTTCTTTCTTTGTATCATTATCAGTAGAGTCTTCTTTCTCTTTATCTGTCTCTTCAGATTCCTCATCCTCATTGGCATCATTCTTTTCAATTTGTCCAGTACTCATCTTCCTTCCAAGGAACAAGTGTAAGTCAACCATGTAAGGTAGTTCTTCAGGATCAACAATTCCCCAACAATACCCAATCCTACCAGCCCTCGCAGCCCTGCCAGATCTATGAATAAATAACTTGGCCGATGGTGGAAAAGCATAATGTATCACATGATCAATCAGTGGTATATCAATTCCTCTAGCTGCAACATCGGTAACTACCAGAATAGGACTTTCACCACTTTGAAACTCCCGGAGGTTATGCTGTCGAGCTTGGTTGTCCATATTACCATAAATCTGTGTCGCTTTCAAACCAGAGCATGTTAGCAATAATGTCAAGTATTCCACATGATGTCTAGTAGCTGCAAAGATGAGTGTTAATCCACGCTTGGAGTTTTTACCAACATGCTTCTCTCTCTTCATCTTCTTTTTCTTCTTCTTCTTTTTGGAATCTTCTTCCTCATTATCTTCTTCCTGATTATCTTCCTCTTCTTCTACATCAGTACTCTTCATCAATGGCAATACATCCCTAACCAAATGCAATAATACCGCATCCTTCTCGGCACTCCGGCATGTAATGAAACCAATACGTAACTCCTCACTAACCTGTACCTCAGAATCTAATCGTACCACTTGCGGATCATGCATCATACCAGTCTTTGTAAATTCAACTAATGCCTTTGGCATTGTCGCGGAGAATAACATCGTCTGTCGATGCTCTGGCATGGTATTACAAATCCGACGTAGCTGCAATGCAAATCCCATTTCAAATAACCGATCGGCTTCATCAAAGACACAAACTTCACATTGACGTAAGTGAAAGTCAGGTATCTCACTTAAATGATGTGCCAATCGACCCGGAGTGGCTACGATAACATCTGGATTGGAACTTAGTAATGCAAATTGTTTCTCCATCGATTCGCCACCATTAATCCCTATAAAGTTAAAGTTGTAATTCTGTATACAGTAATGACCGAGGTTGTTTAATACACGTAATGTTTGCAGTGACAATTCTCGGGTTGGGGAGAGAATTACTGCGTAGGCAGACCTGCTACCGTTTGATGATGATGATGTATTGTTTTCTCCACGAGCAGCTACCAAGCGTTCTAAAACCGGTGCTAAAAATGCAACAGTCTTTCCGCCTATTGGTTGTATGATATAAGAAACAACACATGATGTGATCAATAGGATACAAAAAAGTGAGCATATGATATGTGCAAACATTGCAAACAAGTCATCAAACAATACCAACATCAAAAACAACAACAATAATATATAATATATACTCACTTCCAGTCCTTGCCATAACAACAGCATCACTGCCCGTTAATAATATAGGTAATGATTTACGCTGCACGGGTGTTGGTGTTCTATATCCTAATTTTTTTATACCCGCATATATTGGCGGGGATAGGTTGAGTGCTTGAAAGCCCCCAGATGACGATCCACCACCGCCACTCTTCTTTGATGATGACATTTTTGTTGTATTGTATATATTATGGCGAGGATTAGGAGGTCCTTATCCATGAGTAATGATTGATTGGGTACGATACGATGAAGGAGTGAAGGCTGAAGGAGAAGGAGTTTTTTTTTTTTGAGGTGAGCAGTTTGGTCGCCGTATTTTATTCTGAATCTTTTGAGGCGCATGGTGGCCGCTGGCAGCGCCAAAAGCCGTAGGGGGATTAGTCATAATGAGTAGTAGCAATGGTACCACAAATGGTATGGTTTCTACTGCAAAAAAACTTGATGATGTAGGCATGAGAAGGAGAGGAGATAATGTGGGTACATCATCACTACTTCAAGATGATAAAGAAAAAGAAGACGAAGAGTCTACACGAAAAGTTTCAACTTCAGACAACTTTATAATAGATGATAATGAAGAAGAAGATGAGGATGAACAAGAGCTTAAATCAATTGCAAAGAACATGTGCACAAATTGGAATGCATTGCATATATTATATCTATCACTCTTTTCTGTAATAGGTGTATCAGTACGTGTATTCGTTGGTAGGTTCTTTGGAGGGGATTGCGAGTCCAACTTTCAAGGTCATACTATTAATGATTGGATGTGGCCATTATCACATAAGATATGTATAACTGCAGATGGACAGACTGAACAATATGGTGGAGCATTATTTATTGACTTACCGGCTAATATGCTTGGATCATTATTAATGGGATACTTTACAGGACATTATCATATGGAATTACCTGCCTTGCCATGTATGCATCATGATCATCCATTGCAGACTGAGGAAGGATTACACGCTGGACTTAAAACAGCTTTATGCGGAAGCTTTACAACGTTTTCATCATGGAATTCTCAAATGGTATTGATGATGGACGGAACTGCAAATCCGTATCTAGGTAGTCAAGTATTGGCTGCATTATTTGGATATATTATTGGATTACAAGCAGCTGTTACTAGCTTTCGTGTGGGCAGGTCATTAGCTGCATGCACACATGTGAAAAGAAATCCTCATGTATTTGATAGCGCGATGAGTAAGATGTCATTGATTCCTAGATGGCATCACAGACATCTATCTTGGATAACTCCGGTGGTAGTTTGTATTCTCATTGCATTAATAATTTGTCTTTATATTGCTGGAGATTTGTATTGGGGAATAGCGTTCTACCGACAACTTTGGATCGCTTGTCTTTCTTGTCCACTTGGAACAATACTACGATGGAAACTATCAACACTGAATGGAAGACTTGGTTATCCAACAGGAACTTTCATGGCTAACTTTCTTGCAAGCATTCTCTCTGCAGGATTGACTGCTTGGTCAATTATAGAATCAATTGATAAAGGTGCACAACGTTGGGAGATACCAGCAATCAAGGCTGTATCATTAGGTGTTGCTGGTAGCTTATCGACAGTGTCAACGTTTGCAAAGGAATGTGTCGAGATGACGGAGAAGGATTCATTGTATAGCAAGAAACAATTCTATTATTCACATGGTACAATGCTAATATGCTGCTTTGTTGGCTTGGCAGTATACAGTCCGATTGTTAGATATGGAGAGGGAGGCCAGTATCGTGCGTACGAAGAGAGCCTGTCGCCTTGAGAAGAGTTTAACTTAAGTTTAATGAAGTCATCTTTCTACCACTGCGATTGCACCTAATTCAACACAGCATCGAGCAAATGATAAGAGTGTAAAGTCACAGAAAAACTCAATCTCTTTCTCTAATGAATCTGTAGTATCGACAAGATCAAACATATCCTTCACTACAACTATCAAACCTGGATCGCTCTTCAGCTTTGTTAACATTGTCATTAATATCGACATTGTATCTTCTCGTACAGTCAAGCCACGCAGACGTCCTTCTTCCACTGTAACACTTTCTCGTTCTTCTGGTGTACTGACTCGTATCGAGCTCTTAAGAGTAAGCCGAGAGGCAGCATATACTCCGACGATATCATTATCATTTGTTGCCTTTCTCTTCTTGGATTGATTTGCCATGACAAGTTTGTTTCTTTGTTCATTGGCGTTTGCATTATGTATCTCATACTTTGCTCTTAGATTTTGCTCTAATTTCAATGCAGTTATCTTGCTTTGGACTGTTGCTATAGCCTTATCTAGTTGATGTGTTAGAGACATATCTGATGAAGAACTCTCATATTCGTCACAAGGTCCGATTGGCAGTGCTTTTCTAAAGTCTAGCGATTCAGCATCTAATGTCTGCCGGATAGTCTCAGATAGTAAAACTGACATACACCAGTCATGAGTAGCTAGGGCACATGTGAGATGAAAGCTAGGATACGATTCTCCACAACTGGCTTCATGTACATATCCTCTAGGAAGATAAAGCACATCACCCTCTTCAGTATAATCTCTTTATTACCAAAGCATAATCCTCCATTTAATACTGATGAGTCAACGATTCTTCCATTCTTACCAACTTGTTCATTGGTTTGTGGATGTTGAATTGGTACCTGTTTATAAACCCTCCACTTCTTCTTACCCTTTACTTGTATAACAAGTACATCTCTATCATCAGCATGAGCTTTCACCGCATGAGAACCAGCAGGTGTTAGGTATGCATTTGCATAAACATGAGGAAAAGTTTGTTGTAGATTTGTACATAACTCTGCAATTTTTTCATAATGAAAGTCGGCATGATTGACGATAATAGAACACCCATCAATGTAGGCTGCATGTGGATTGTTTGAGTATAAAGTATGTGGGTCTGTGATCGGGGCACCGTTCTGAAAGAACAATGGCGGTTCTGTACTTTCATCTTTTCTGCAATGATGTAGCATGTCAGCAATATCGTCCCAATTCAAACTAATGGAAGGTTGTTCACTACAATGAAAGATTGCAGGTTGTTGTTGCCATATCTTTTGAAAGAAATGATGTGTTGGTGATTTGTTGTTTGCACTATTCGATACTTTTCCTACATCATCTTTGTTGTCTAAGCCCAACTCGCATTTGGAGGAAGCAATGATATCAAATGCTGATGAAGTCATATTATACAATAGGGTACGAGCTCTACCACAACTCTAACAATATCGATATGTTAGCATAAGTATAAGATCAAAAGTAACAAGACGATATGAAGCAATATAAATGATAAAGCCATCAATCATCCATCAACTCAGTTCTCCCCCTCCCTAGCCCCACCCTTCCACGCGTAAGCGTACCAGCATCAAAAACAAAGTTGAGGAGGTTTGATGTAATGTACGATGTAGTAAGTACCTCTCTACCATAGGTTCAGGTGGTTATTCATCATGGTATTAGTTTGACACACAAGCAAGTCGTAAAGAGTAAAGATATACTCTCTTACGCGATAATATATTCAAAATTCAACATATTGGCGTTGTATCGGCAGGCTGAATCATAAATATATCATGTCTAAGTCTCTTGCAATAATAACAGGAGCTTCAAGAGGAATTGGAAGAGCTATTGCTATTGCATTAGCTGAAGAGAGCAGAGTTAGAGATGATGCATTGCATTTGGTTCTGTTGGCTAGATCTATAGAGAAACTCAATGAGACGGCAACCTTAGTAAACACTATCGATAGTGAAGTTACTACATCTTGTCATGAAATTGATTTATCAAATATGGTTACTCTTCCAGAGAAATTGCAAGAGATATTAGAACCATTATCAAGAGCAACACTATATAATTCATGTTTACTTGTAAATAACGCTGGATCTGTCGGACCATTGGGAACATGTCAATCATTATCAATAACAGAATTACAACAATCTATTAATCTCAATATTACCTCATCGATATGGGTTTCATGTGAGTAGTTTGTTCTACATGAATTGAGCATATGATATGCACTCATATATAAACCTTACCTTAGCACAATTCACAAAGACATTTGCGAATAAGTGTCCTATGGTTCGAATAGTAAACATATCTTCTATATGCGCAGAAGGTGAGTGTGTGGTTTGATCTATTTCGTGTGTTTTCGTGGACTGTGTGGTAACCCTTTTATTAGATCCATTCTTAACAATGGGAGTATATTGTGCTGGTAAAGCTGCAAGAGATATGTTTCATAAAGTACTCGCCAAAGAATATTCAGAGGATGACAGTAAGCAAACTACTAAAGAAAAGCAACAGTTCAAGGTACTTAACTATGCACCAGGTCCATGCGATACTGAGATGACTGACGAATTGGCAGAAAGTCCTGCATTAGACACCAAGTTGCATGATTACTTTGAATCATCCAAGCAGAACAATACACTTGTCAAACCTGAAGATAGTGCTAAGAAGTTGATTAAGTTATTGAGAAATGATACATACGAAAGCGGAGCACACATCGACTACTATGATGTATGAAAGAAGTACATCAAATAAAGCAATCTATTAAGGCTTAGTTACTCTGCATTTCAAGTCGTCAATTTTTTGCTGCCTGTTTCTTACTTGCCAAATAATGTCGCTGAGAATAAAGTGCGATCTGGTCGGAGATATCTTTAATATCATTATAACTTCTCTCAGTTGAATGAGTAATGGCATATCCTCCTACTAAACTGGATGCAAAGCACAATACTAATGGATGATAATTCCAAGCCGCATTCTTCCAGATTAAAACGGCACTGAGCAACATAGCCGCTAATACAACACACCCAGTAGACAAACTTGGTAGAATATTAGAAGAGCTTGGATGGCCTAGCTCATCAGAAAAGAGATCATGTGCTGCACGAAGAAAAGGGTCAAACGGCGGTCCTTCCGGTGAGTTCGAAACAGCTTTATAGACTGCATCATCATATGCAATACGATCTCCCTTTTGATAGCGACGCTTAGGATCCCACTGCATTAAAGTATTGGAACGACGATGGGTTGAATATGACTGTGTAGGCTTCGTGCCCAAACCAAAAATATCGTACATTACTGACATAAGACCTTTTTGAGAGGACAAGAACTCGTCATCTGTATCCTCATTCGTATCTGTTTGTAGCTCCCATTCACCACTAATATATCCCATAATGGCAAGATATGTCCGATTCATAAGAGACATCTGTGCTACTAACATGACACAAGTGATAAGTACAGTAGTGGCAATAATAATCCTGGTGGCAAAGTCGTCTTTTGTCAATACATCGTAGGAGCTTGTTAAGAATGAAGATCCTTTACCAAAACGACGACCAGCTATGCCTGCAACACCCGATGGACCCCAAAGCAAAGGCCCGGCCTCACAATGTTCTGTGATACGACAGATTATTTCAGTTTGTGGCAATACTGCGCATAGTAAGACATTCTCAATCACACGCACAATACCAATCTTATAGTAAAGACGAAGACGATTCTCGGTAGTGATGGATTTGTAATTCTCAGCCCAGGGAATATCCATATCCTTCAACTTGGATGATTTACCAACTCCTCCACCACCTAATATCTTCGTTTCTGCTCTAATGGCTTTGAGCACATTAGTACCGGCCACAAATTCAGGAATGGGTAGCAAGACTCTTCCATAGAGGAGTAAACTTGCAGCAGTACCAAATGAAATTACCAAATACATCAAGCTTACCCATGATGGTGGATCTACATCAAAAGTCGAGGGAGCAGGGAATGGCTTTTGTTTCCTCCAATAGTGAGAATGACCGTTGCCATTATTTTGTGCATTTGGATTGCCAGCAAAATTGGGAATGTTTGACTCCACCGTTTGGTAATCTGCACCACTCGTTCCACTACTATTTCCAAGTATCCAAGCGTATCCACCAAGGACGAATAGCCAGCCAAGTATCAAGAAGATGGACGTTAACATGGCAACTAGAAGCTGTGAGGATGGAGATGCCTCCCAAATATTCGTGAGTGCTCGATACATGCCAGATGTACGAGTCTGTTGAACATGCAAAGCCTGCGAGCGAATGGCGGTCGGAAAAAGGCGGAAGGTTAATTTCCCCATGACAAAGTCTGCTGACCTATCGTTCTCTGATGAGTTTATGCCACTCTGTTTTGAGTGATGTTGAGAATCACCACCCGAATGAGCCGATTGCTTCTTACGATGTTTCTTGCTACCTCCACCACCTTTTGTATTATCAGTTGAGTCTATGCCAAGTGCACTCCTGATATCTGATTGTGACGAGGATGACAAACCAATAAAGGATAGACAATAAGTTGTCCAAGATAAAACCACCCCCCAAACTAACAAAAATACCTCTCCAATTGATCCTCTCATACCACCTCCTTCACCTCTGAGTACTGACCAAATTGCAAATGACAATCCACATAAAGTGCCCCATGACCTTGCTAATGATAAAATAACAGCCGTATACATAACGCTTGATTGTGGATATGGACTTTTCGATGAATGATATTGACTATGTAAATGATCATCACCGCCACTACCTCCAGTTGCAACTACCATTGCCGCACTAGCAACGCCATTGGCAGCACTTGTATCACAATACTGTCCTGCCATGGCACATGTTTGGATTAGTTTTACTACCATTGTTAAGATGTTATAGGGTGATAATAAACTAATAAACCATCTTAAGCGATGATAAATAGATTGACGTGCCTTATGACGATGTAACCAAGTTCGGAATGAACGGCGTCTTCTCCAACTAACATTATCAATACTGTTCGTGCAGCTAGCATCAATCCATGTTACAGTACATACCAATCTTAATATAAAATGCCTACCTAACCATAATCCAACCCAAGATAAGAATACCCAATCACCATAAGTTGTTAGGAATGAATTCTTATATAGTACCATTGATGATGCGGCGGTTAGTAATACTGTGCATATCCATAATGCAAATTCTATTTGTAAATGGAGTGTAGTTGTCAAGTATGGAAGATGTAGGTCAAATATTTTCGACATGAGGTGAAAGGGATTTCTTGTTGTTTTTGTTTTTGATTTGCTCATGTTGATAAGATAGATATTTGATACTGATAATACTAATTAATTCAGTTACTACCATTACTGCCCTACAATACCAATATTTTATAAAGCATGTGCATTGAGTTCACTACAAATTATATGGCTAATGTATCAATACACCATTAGATAATATACCTAAAACAAATCACGAGCGAGTTTCATGGAGGATACCACAAATGGTATTCTTCCATAAAAAATTTAAAATTAAAATTATACCATGATACATCTGTGGCTATTGCAATGTTTATCTTTATATCATATTTATTAAATAACATCACTCTTCCTTGATATATGGTAGTCACCGATCGGGGTCGCTTGGTGGTGGTACTTTTTGGCGAACTAACTGTATCATTTACTCAACTTTGTATTTTGTAAGTACGTATTTTGTAAACTTTCTGTGGCGGCAATCGAATGGTATGCTAAACCTCAAATATATGTACAGGTGAAGCCGTAAAATATAGTTGCAATAATGGGGAAGAAGAAGAGTAACAAAAACAAAAAGAATACCAAGAAGAACAAAGCTAATAACAATACCAATAATAATACCAATAACAATACCAATAATAATACCAACAATACTACAGTTGATAATGTGATGGCTAGTTTAGAAAATGCTAGTATCTCTGCACTTGATGCCCAGCCCGATAATAGACAACCTAGTAGTGATCCATATCCCTTTGTTGGCACCTTTACATCACCGATTTTTGGAAGAGCACCAGGTCGGCCTCCAATTGAGCCGGGTAGGACTGCTCGCGTTGTTGGATTAGTTAACCGTAGAGATCTAAATGGTGGTCAAGTAACCATTAAAAAGCTTCTTGAAAATGGTCGTGTCGAGTGTGAGATAATTCATTTAGAAAATACAGATTACGAGAACCGGGAATCGATTGCAATTCGACCACAGAATTTGGAGGTTAATTATAATGTTGCTGGAAGGGAGTGGGGACAGGGTATTGAAGAATGTCCAATATGTTTAGATACCAAAATGGATACAACAACAAATGCAAGCATTATGGAGTGTTGGTAAGAGTATTTGGTTTATGTATATCAATGATCTAGGTTGAATTTACATCTGACGCTATAATCATCTTTATACAACACTCAGTGGAGGAAAGATATGTAAAAAGTGCTTTGTTGAGACACAGAAAACAGAGCAAAAGGATGTTTGTCCTTTGTGTAGATCTGATACCAGTGATACCAGTGAAGCTGCATCCGTGAAGAAGGTGAGGAAAAGAGCGAATCGAGGGGATGCAAATGCAATGTATAATCTCGGCGGCTATTACGATTCGGGTAGTTTCGGTGTTATACAGAATCAAGCTTTGGCAAGAATTTGGTATCAAAAGGCAGCCGAAAAAGGAGAAGCAAGAGCGGCTCACAATCTTGGATGTAGTTACAGAGATGGAGAGGGCGGTCCAATCGATAAAACCCAAGCTGCAAAGTATTTCCGTATGGCGGCTTCGTTGGGACACATTGAATCTTCGACTAATTTGGGGCTTGCTTTAATGCGAGGTGATGGAGTTGATGCAGATATGGAAGAGGCAAAGAAATGGCTAAAAAAGGGTGCGCAAGCTGGGGATGAGTTGGCTATTCAACAATTAGAAATGTGTAACATGATGGAACAAACGAAAGGTACGCCCGGAATGTCATTCTCTTTTGTACCTGGAGCCAATGTCTTTTCTTTTTCTCGTTGATTAATAAACTCGGTAGCTGGTGTAGTGCTCGTCTAAAAAGGTCTAGATGTAAATAAATGTTGATATAATTATATTTTACAAATGGTTTACAATTAGTTATAGCTTAGATAAACTTTCTCTTTGCATCATCTTCCTCTTATTTTTCAATATCCTACGCGGTATCCTCATAGCCATAAGCACAAACTGCCTGGACCTCTCCAACATACTTAGATATATGAATATGAGTTGCGAATAATTTTGTACATAAACATACCTCGACGACTACTACTACTCATAGCAAACATCTCTTATTCTACACCGTTCACCACCACCATACCACATATTACAACATTCATCAGCAGTAACTCGAAAGTATGTAGTACTCAATGGCTCATAAGTCCATGCCACTGGATGCTCGAGTGAATTAGTACATATCCGTCTATTGTTCAATCCCTGTGGATGCCATTTAGCTGCAGTCTTACATGTCGATAATGTCGGTCTAGACGTTGTTGGTGATACACTTGGTGATGTTGATGGTGGACGTTGACATAATGTTATCCGTTTCCATGCATCTTGCCATAATTCAGTGTTACTTGTTGTAGTAGTCGAGTCACTTGGTCCAGGATCATCGTGTGGTGGCTGGAACTTGTCTTGATTACAAAATATACTTTCTGGATACGGCAAACATTGATATATAACATAATTTACTTCCACTTGACTACCAGGACTATACTGCTCATTAACATTATAGGGCGGTGGACAAGTAGCCAATGGTGTTGGTCTTGACGTTGTTGGTGATAAAGTTGGTGCGTACGATGGAGGTAATGTAGGCTCATTCATCATACACTTTGTTGTATCCCAAGATGTATTACAACATGTGTTATAATCAACAAATGTTTGTTTTCTATATGTCATTGGTGTAAGATGATGATCGACACATATACCTGTTAAGTCAACCACATAGTACAATGGTGTTTTGGGTGTATTTGAATCTATCATTGTACCATCATCATTTGTAGTTGGTTTCTTACTTGCTAAACAAATTGTTCGATCACGAACATTTGGTGCATTGCAGCACATCTCATACTCGACATATGTTGATGTAATCCAATGCGGTTTCTGCTTTTCATAATTTGACACACAAACGCCCGTTGCCTCATCGACATAGTATAATAATGGCATGGGAGTTGGCGGTATTGTTGGCCCTCCTTGAAAGGGTGTTGGCGGCCCGTATCCTTGTGGCGGCCCATAGCCAGGTGGAGGTCCATAACCATATCCAGGGTTTCCACTGCCACCACCACCACCGGCACTATTACAAACATCAATATATGGACAATCAGAAGAACCACTGTCAAAGAAGGCATTGCAACATTCTTGATATGTCGAATGGAACATTTTACTTTGTAATTCAGGGTGTGACGTCCATGGTGGTGGATAATTATTATCATTAATACAGCCGGTAGTTGAGGTTGTATCGGGATGGTAGCCTAAATTACCGCAGGTGCCTGTTAGTTTACGACGCTGTTGTACTCCTTGTTGATTATGCTGTTGATATTGTTGTTGTTGATAATTATATAATGCTGAGAGATATTGACCAATTGCCTCAAACTCGAAATCATCGTCTTCTTGCTGTGGTTGTACTGCTATTGCAATTTCAATCTGGAACATTGATGTTGCAAATGCCCAAGTGAATATTATTGCAATCAACGACGACAGACTTTTATGACTTCTCATATTTGCAGTTATATATCTTTAGACGAGCGGCGGTTTACCGAGCAAATACACCTATACAAACACAACTCTCTAGCAACATGCATAACAACACCAATCTTATCATTGCTTTTCACTGTATGTTTTGTACAATAGAGTAGATACAAGGGCTTGACATTTTAAAACCGCATGGTGTGTCACAGTAAAATAACTCAGCCCAAATGACATTTGCGGTGCAATAATGATATTGATTATGAGATGCAATAGAGAAGTAACACGATGGTTAGAAGTGAGCAGGGATTGTAAAGTTGCAATAGAGAGGTAGAACGATGGCTAGAAGTAGATCCATCGGCCGCGGTATCATCATATTATCGATAGCACATCTAACAATAATAATATCATCACATAACACCCTCGTCACCGCCCACGATACCACACTATCATCAAAACCAAACCTCAGGACTTCTAAATTATCATCAAAGAGAAGAAGACAACTACAAGATGATCATAAATGTAAATGGCATGCAGATCAAACGCATTACGATGGATGTACGAACAATAACGATATTGATGACCAATGGTTAGACCCATCAATATATGATTTAATGTTCCACTCCACGAGTACTGACTGTTGTAATACCTTCTTTCAAGGTGTGGATAATTGTGTAGTCCGGTCTGATCCAAGTTGTGATGATTATGGAGGAGAAGAGATTAGTTGTGCAAGTCCTGGCTGGCATGCTGATAATACTGGAAAGTCCGCGTTAGTATTGTTGTGATATGAATTCAAGTGTTCAATATGAAGTCTCAAGGATTTGGCTGTTTTATTTAATCTTAGTTTGCCATTATTTGATTGTCTTTACAAACTGAATGTACTAACATATGTTACTATATCCTCTCTTCATC
>Ga0214477_100562_pt1 | contig 25368 bp, 18 predicted proteins | sample M1_20Mar14CPVII9_FD_165058 | JGI IMG/M metagenome (GOLD analysis project Ga0214477, IMG submission 165058) | Marine eukaryotic communities from Monterey Bay, California, United States - M1_20Mar14CPVII9sort6BwellC16 | ecosystem: Environmental > Aquatic > Marine > Unclassified | place: USA...
CTGTAACTAATTGGCATTTTGATACTTTGTGGCCTTCCACACCATCGATATAAGCATATTGATGATATCGTTTGCCACTTGTCAATCTGTTTCGCTATTTCTGCATTGCTATCATTCTTGTAGAATGCAAGTAACTGCGGTAGAGCATATGAAACATGTGGAGGTGTACCTGTGCGTTGATACATTGCGCTTAACTTTTCTGGACCCAAATTACTGTGTATATAATGAAGATTGTGTCAGAATGATCTTCTTCAAATGAATGCACTATGCATATGCATAAGATATGCACATATTATGTAATATTACTCACTCTCTCAAAGCTTGACATTCTCTGACCACATCATCGCGATTACATGCATATGAGCAAGTAGCTACATCACTAACTGGATCACCATTAACATCAACACCAACAAGATTCATCACAAAGGTGGAGAAACCGAGCGCAACAATCTGATAACCATCATTGGATGATGTGTTATCTTGAGTACTCCGGAGTAAAGATAACACTTCATCTACACATTCATCTATAGCAGATAGGACTTGTTTTACATGTATATTTCCAGTGTTAGGATCGATAGCTGAAATTGATATAGTATGACTTATACCATCCACTGCAGTAACGAGGGAAGACGAAAAGTGAGCATTCTTATTGATGTCATTATTATCGATGTCTTGAGTATTCTCTGTATTATTTCCATGATATTCATACCCTATACACCTAACACTTGAACTTCCTGCATCAATAGCAAGTATTATAGACTTATTCATTGCTAATTGTCTACATATCAGACCATGATATTAGGTACTGATGGCGAAAGGTGATAAGTACTATCATGATAAACGTCGTTTACTCGCCATGATTTCACTCTCATAAAACATCAATCGCATTTAGTACGCACTTGGTTGATATGTAGTAGTAGCAACTCTCCTTCTAATAATTACCACAGAAGGCCTACCTCCTTTGCATTGATATATTCTCTTTATTCTCAAGTAGCAGTAGCTGTTTTAGAGCTGGTACTGCAAACTTTATCAACTTACTTGTTGCAATTATCAATCATATAATGATAAGTGTCACCAATACAATCTTCATCTTACCAGTACTAATATTGCTATCACAAAGTACTCATTGTGTGCATTCTTTTGCAATATCATCATCGAGCTCACCAAAACGAAAGAAGGTATCAAATCAAGGGAAATCTGCTGGAGGTTTTGCAAAGAAGGATGATGCCGTCGCAACAACACATACAAGAGATGAATCAATAACAACATCAAATCTAATCAATTTCCTACTACAATGGAAATCAGAAGGATTGGGGTTGGACAGTGATGCAGGCTCAGAAGTTGGATATGATACGTCAACTGGTATCAGGGGAATGTATGCTACTAAACCATTCAAAAAGGGAGAGATAGTATGCAAAATCCCCAGTGACGTAGCATTATCATTAACCGATCCTAATAGTGATGCTGCAACTAGTGAAACAGCTATGAATGTATCTGATGGCGGAGTTAACTTTCTACAATGGTATGCAAACAATGAACAGGCACGTCAAATGTGGACAGCATATTTAGATACGTTGCCTACAAAGGAAGCCAATTTTGATGTAAGTAGTCTGCATATCATATGTATATAACTATATGATACACAATGAAATACATACTCACTATCTATTATCACAGCCCACACCAGATTTCTATTCAGATGAAGAGATAGCTAAGCTAGAATTCCCAATGATTGTTAAACAAGCTAATGAACGAAAGAGTCAGATTGCGGCACTATCAGAGAGTATGAACATACCATTTGATGAATTACAGTTTGCAACATGGCTTGTAGCATCACGGTCGTTTGCTATTAAGATTAGTGTAGACGATTCTCTTGTCAAAGAAGGGGCAGTATCGACGGCCGAAAAGTCAATCAGAGTATTATTACCATACCTTGATATGATCAATCATTCATCTGATAATGCTAATGCTGAACTACATCTTATTGATCCAGAGAAAGATGAAGCATGGTTCGCCATAAGAGCAACTAGACCGATTAAGAAGGGAAAAGAGATTAGTATATCATATGGTGCTAGCGGAGTGGAAACTTCTCTGGGACTGTTGCTGAATTATGGTTTCGTACCAGATGAGAATAAGATTGATACATTGTTACTACGAAATGGAGGTGATGATTGTTTAGGCAAAGATGAGTGGAGTACAACACTTGAGGATGACGAGGCACAACTATCACAAGCTACCGGGAACATGGCTAACATATTAAGGTTGCGAATCAAGATGAAGAAAGCATATCCAAGTGAATAATGATAGAGATATTGGTGATGTGGTTCCGTGATAGGTTATGTGAAAGCTTAAAGTACCGACTAACTCACTTTTGATTTTATCCAACAACAATTCTGAAACAAACACATCACAATTCACAAGCCTTTAAGTCTTTGACTCTACTTTACCTTCACTCATCCCTTTTCGACTCTTTTATCTTCCAACAAGTAAATGATCTTTCTAACGCTGCATCTTTTGGCCTTGAGGAGCCTCCTTCTCACGTTCTTTAATCTCATGGTATACACGAGCTGTCATGCATCCACTCACACAACAAAATGTAATTTCAGCCACGAGGTTAATCAATCCAACAATCGCATCATCACCGTCGAAATCTATGCAAATGTTAAGGCATGATGCAACACAAGCCAACAACTGCAAACAATTGTTGCATCGAATTAACTTCACATCATCAGAGTCCAATCCAAGCCCATACCTTTGCATGATTACACCCTGAGATGCGCTCACCGCCATCCCCGGGAGAAGACAACCCTCAAGACACATGCAGCACTGAGGACAACTACTCTCACCCATATTACCGGGTTGAATGCAACAACAGCCTCCAAACATTCCTTGACAACACTGATAGTTCGACCAACCGCTGCCTGGCTCGACGTGATTTAACGACATGTAGCGTAACTTGTATTGAGCACAAGGCCAAAGTAGCATAGATCCCATCCAACAGCAAGGTTCTGCACAAGGTGCTCCGCATAATTTGACCTTGAACGTGGCCTCGTTGTCGGCGTATTGTCCCCTGAAAAATGTAAATTAGGTATATTATGTGAGCTGACACGTGAGACAATTATATAGATCCGTATACGATATACACAACCATATCAGCCACACATCATAAAGTAAATTTCATGATAATCAATCATGCATATATCCTGATCTTATATCTATAACCCGACGCTTATATCAGTACCATTACATATACAGACATATCAACCAAACTTGACACCTCAAAAAATGAAGAGCATGTATCTTTATCATTACTCAAAAAATGAACTATTAGATCTAATATAACTTACCATGCATCACCATATTTTCCTTTACGCTCCTCAGGAGAGAGTTTATCTCCACTGAAGCAGAATAGACACGACATTATAAGGGCCGATTGCAATAAATCTTTATCTAAAGATTTGGAATTTAGAAATTTTTAAATGTTTAGTTTATGCTAATTTTGTGTTCCAACAGAGTTTTCTATCAATGAAAACTAACTAGATATGTCATATGTCTATCTCGCTAATGTGCCGATTTGTAGTATCTACATATCGATATGTTGTGTTAGTTAGATGTTCTTAGTATGAATAGTAAGAATATTCTATTAAGGAGGTATATTTGCAAACGTCTAAATGAGTATTACTCTCAGCCATCAGATTCTGTTGTTGGTAGTATTAGTAATCATTCATCAACACTGAGATCAGGTATTAATTTTACATCACTCTTGAATGAATGGCATTGGAAATATACATATAAAAGGTTATATAAAGAACAGAAGGGTATGTGGCTTACACCAGTGGAACTCTTCTATCCATACTATTCGAATATATTGAGTAACTTTATCACTGAATCAATAAACAACAATATACAACACAAGTATGAAGATGTATTTGATATAGTTGAATTAGGTGGCGGTAGAGGCACAAATGCTAAAGCAGTACTTAATCATCTAAATGTTTCTCATCCTAACATGTATGATAGATTACAAAGCTATACAATATATGATACAAGTCCAACATTGCATGAGCTTCAAAGAAAGGTGCTGATAGATGCTTCACCTCATGCTGATAAAGTCAAACTAGTAAATATAGATATGATGGATATTGCCGAGGGAAAGACTCCATTTCTGGAACCATCTGATACCCCAACAGCTTTGATTGCATTAGAGTTACTTGACAATCTACCTCATGATAAAATTGCAAGATGCATAGACACTGGCAACATATTACAAGCAGAAGTTATACCACTGGAATCAGATGCAAGTAGTGATCAAATTGATACAACAATACAATATAAAGAGATATTCTCACCATTGAATGATCCTCTTCTACAAAATATACTTTCACTGACATCTGCTTACAATCCGACTATTTCACAACCTCGATGGGTACCAACGGTAGCTCTTGGTATATTGCTAAGGTTGTTTGAATGTAGACCAAACTCGAGTCTCATGTTTGCAGACTTTGATTGGCTACCATTGCCTGATGTAAGCGATGTTAGTGCTACCCAAAGCTACTATCTTGAGAAAACAATAGGTGACCCATTGGTCACTGACATGAACGGGAATGATCATTCAAGTTATCTCACTAATCCACCTGATGCATTATGCGACATACTCTTTCCAACTGACTTCAGTAGAATGCAAACCTTCGGTAAAAAAGTAATCGAACAATCAAATAATGACTTTGTAGTATCGAGTATGAAACAAAGAGATTTCCTAATGAAATATGGAGCAGACGAGGTAAGCAAAACAAAAGGTTGGAGTGGCTACTCACCACTCACAGATGACTTTGGCAATTGCAGTGTTTTGACTATAACTCCAAGGTAGACAATGATGTACATCTAATTAGCATTATTCATATTATAATGACCTATTTTCCTTCTAATCATACATTCTAACCGACAGTAACTTGCACTTTTGGCAAACGCTAGCGTGTTTCTTCCTTTCCCTCTTCTAACTATATGTCCTTTCTTTTACTCTTCTGATGAGATCTTGCGTCGCTTAGGACTAGCATCAATCTTGGCCTGTACAATCTCTTCCAACTTGATGATGTCTTTAGTAAAGCCACGAATACCCTCAGCTAGCTTTTCAGTAGCCATGGCATCTTCATTCAACATCCAACGGAAGATACTTTCATTCATTTCAATCGTTGGAATATCCATAGTCTTTGCTTTGGTTGCATCTAGCTTTTGTGGCAATTCATCTGTATTGTTTGATAGTTCATCCAACAGTTTGGGTGAAATGGTTAGTCGATCACAGCCGGCTAGTTCACAAATCTCTCCCTTATTACGAAACGAGGCACCCATGACAATTGTATCATAGTTGTACTTCTTGAAGTAGTTGTAAATTGCAGTAACCGACATTACTCCCGGATCTTCTGACGGAGCATATCCATCTACACCATTTGTCTTCTTATACCAATCCATGATACGACCAACGAATGGTGAGATGAGAGTTGTTCCCACTTCAGCACAGGCAACGGCCTGAGCTATCGAGAAGATCAAAGTTGCATTACATGTAATACCCTCTTGCTCTAGAACCTTTGCAGCCTGGATTCCCTCCCATGTTGCAGCTACTTTGATGAGAATACGGTCTCTACTAACTCCGACTTCTTCATACATGGCAATGAGATCATGTGCCTTTTGAATAGTTCCAGCGGTGTCAAATGATAAACGGGCGTCGACTTCAGTCGATACATAACCGGGAACAACTTTGGTAATCTCCTTACCGAATAATACTGCTAGTTTATCCACAGTTATCGATAAATTGCCCTCTCCGTAGGCTACTGCTTCATCGACGATGTGTGCATACTCGTCCATGGTAGCTGCTTTGTAGATTAGAGACGGATTTGTTGTGGCATCTTGCGGACTGAATTGCTTGATTGCGTTAAAGTCACCTGTATCAGCCACGACGGTGGTGAGTTGCTTGAGTTTTTCGACTTGAGTTGCTGGCTTTACTTGATTAGTAGGTGAGGATGACATTATATGGAGTTCTTTGTTTTATTGTTACCGATGATATTTATTTCCCTGCTCGATGATACGATTGTTTATTCTTTTGTTTGTTGACGATGATATGATATTTTGATCGTCAGTTGATATGTATGTTACTCTTTATGCTTTGTTTGTTGTTGAAGATCGGCAGACTACTTAATACTTTGTAATATATTCTTCTGTTTGTTTTATGATGGTATGATACACTCTCTTTGTATGATTTATGATATATAAGAATTCTAAATCGGAGCCGCCTGTTGATGCTGTCAGTAGTACGAATCTCATGAGCTTTTTTTTCTTCTTTGGTCTTGCGTCGTTTGCTCGCTAAATTCCAAGATCTGCCATTTGTCCACCCAATCACCTCTCTCTTTTTAGCAGCCATTGAGATCTACTATCAGCCAGCAGAACCAATCAACTATCCAGGTGTCGATATATAGTTATTATATTATACATACAATTTGTTTTGGGCGGAGAGATATCGAGACATATCATATGCATTGCAAAAACTAACACAATACAACACAAACACATCATATACACATCAATTAAGGATGAAGTTCAATTACAAGCTACATCGTCTCTGCGGTGCAGCATATGGAACCCCAGCAGCTACCGGTGCCAACAATATACTCTCATCAACAACAAAAGGTTCCAACATTATATTCACAAGTGATGGCAACTCCATTTTATCACCAGTAGGAAACCGTATACAGATATTGGACTTATTACATCACAATTGTCGTACATTACCAATTGAGGCACGGTCCAACATTCGACGTATAGCATTATCACCCAATGATGATCGGTTACTAATTGTAGTTGATGTTAATCATTATGGTATGTTAATTAATTATCATCGTGGTGTGATACTACATCGATTTAAGTTTAAACGTCCTGTACGTGAAATGAAATTCAGTCCGAATGGTAGTAAGTTTGCTGTTAGTTATGGCAAGTTTGTACAAGTTTGGTTAACACCTGGTATACGTCGTGAGTTTGCTCCAATGGTACTACATAGGAAGTATACAGGTTTGGTCGGGGAAGTTACGACGTTAGATTGGTCAAGTGATTCATCAGTATTATTGGCTGGTGGGAAAGATTGTCAAGCAAGAGTATGGACTGTTGATACTGTGAAAGATTATGAACCATGGACATTGGTCGGGCATAAGAAGCCATTGGTGGGTGTACATTTTGAGGATTATAACAAGACATTGGCGGAGAGGGATCAATTCTTTGGTGGAAGTGGTAATACAGGAAGTTCATTGGCTGGTAAGTTGGTTGCAAGATGTTATACCGTAAGTGAGGATGGAGTGATTTGTACAAGAGAGTGCCGTAAAGAAGACGAAGAAGAGAAGGATGGGGATAATTCGCAAGGAGATAAGATGGATGGTTTGGGAAATTCGGCCGTCGACTTTTTTTCTGGAGGAACTGCTGCAACTTCATCTGCAAAACAATCTACTGCCAGCAGTATTGACCAAGCACATGATATTGTCAATGGACGTTGGGGTACGACATCACGGCATTACTTTAATGCCAACTCATCGACTCAAACCGTCGTATCTACATCTTATTCTCCCGAACATTCTCTTTTGGTGGTTGGATTTTCCACTGGACTCTTTGGTTTGTATGAACTACCATCAATGTCCAATATCCATACGCTGTCACTATCACATTCAACTATTGGTACTGTATCTATCAACCCCTCAGCTGAGTGGCTAGCATTTGGATGTCCCAAGACACAGCAACTATTAGTTTGGGAATGGAGATCTGAAACATATATTCTCAAACAGAGTGGTCATGCCTATGGTATGAGGTGTTTGGCATACTCGCCTGATGGGATTGTAGTTGCCACTGGAGGGGAAGACGGCACAGTGAAACTGTGGAATTCTCAATCTGGCTTCTGCTATGTTACACTCCCCAAAAGTCATACGGCAGCTATTACCAGTGTTCAATTTGCCAATCCAACAGTAGTTCTATCAGCAAGTCTTGACGGAACTGTTAGAGCACATGATTTGCATCGTTATCGCAACTTTAAAACATATACATCTGATATACCATGTCAATTCTTAAGTATGGCGGTTGATAAATCAGGAGAGGTTGTATGTGCAGGATCGGCTGAGCCATTTCGTGTATGTGTTTGGTCTGTTCAGACTGGCAAGTTGACAGATGTGTTGACTGGACATTCGGGACCAGTGTCTGGTCTCGCCTTTCATCCTGTTCGTGGGTCACTGGTAAGTGTGCATATTGCTAATTTTTGTGTATATTAGACGACACATCAAAGCTCACCTTCACTACTACTTAATTATATAAATACAGGCTAGTGCAAGTTGGGATGGCACAGTCAAAGTTTGGGACTTATACAAGAGTGATTCGACACCCGAGACATTTGAGAGTGGAGCTGATGTTGTCTGTGTTGCATTCCGACCTGATGGTAACCAAGTATGTAGTGGTACAATACGGGGATTGTTGCGGTTCTGGAATAGTGAAGATGGAAGTTTAGTTTGTGAAATTGATGGACAGAAGGATATCAAAGGCGGAAGAAAGATGAATGATAGAACTACATCTGATAACAATGCCTCCTCAAGGTACTTTACAAGTATTGCCTACTCTGCAGATGGAACATGCCTCTTGGCAGGAGGGAATAGCAAGTATGTTTGCATCTATGAGATATCACAACAGATCCTATTGAAGAAATTTCAGGTTAGCTTCAATCGTAGCTTGGATGGTATTCTTGATGAGGTAAGTATTACTTATGCAGTGTGAAGCGTGCTTGTCAAATCATAACTTACATCATATTCTGATATTTCATATTCTTTCAACAGCTCAACTCTAAAAACCTTGCAGATGGCGGTCCGCTCGATGACGAACATGACTCGGCCGAAGAGAATGATTTTGCTCCTCATTTACCTGGTGCCAAACGAGTAGATGATGGCTCAAGGAAGAGTCGAGTAGAAGTACTTACAATGCAAGTAGCCTTCTCTCCCACGGGCAGAGAATGGTCAACGGTATCCGGAGAAGGCCTGCATGTATATTCGTTAGATGATGATATGATATTCGATCCGATAAGTCTCACTGAAGCTGTCACTCCAAGTGCTGTACAAGCAAATATTAGAAAGGGAAAGTATGGTATGGCACTGTTAATGAGTTTACATTTGAATGAATTTGCATTGGTCAAGAGCGTTATTGAGGATACACCGTATGAATCCATTACCACAGTTGTTCGTTCGATAGGGCAGGAGCACTTAAGTCAGCTCATTCAATTTCTATCAAAGAGCATGGAAGATTCACCACATATTGAGTATTACCTTCAATGGTGCTTAGAATTGCTTCAGACACATGGAATGTACATGGAAAAGAATAGGGGAAAGTATCTGAGATCATTCAGAGCATTATTCAGGGTAGTGCAATCACGATATGTCGACTTGAAATCAATCTGTGATGACAACAAGTATTGCTTAGATTTTCTACAGAATCAAGCTAATCTATTACTGGGTGGCGATGATAAAGAATAAAAGTAGATATTATCAGTACAATCTTTTATATATTACTTGAGTTACACTAGAATTACAATAGCTGGAGATGGACATTAGATAGCCTCCAAGATAAGTCATTTCTGTACAAATCTTTACTGTTCATATGTCTTTTAGAAGCCCTCTATCTGATAAATGACGAACTTCAATAGCTAATAGTGATATAATATATCACTGTTTTTCATTATGCATGTTAATGAACAGTCCCTATAATATAATAAGAATGAAGGAGAAGGGAGATATGAGTGGGTATCCTCTATGGTATGTTTGGGGTATCCTTTGATATATTTTGCAATAGATTTATAGTACTCACCTTTCCCCCAACCAAATTTGCTTGTGTAGGATGCTTCTTGATATTTGTTGAACCCTCCTGTGGACGTACTCTCCTCCCAATCTTGGGAGACCTTGATAAAGATGAAGAAGATTTGGACTTCTTGATCTTTTTTGTTTTATCTTTTAACCTTTGTCGATCTTCTAGGTCTCTTCGACCGTCTCTCTCTGCAAAAAATAAGCTTGCAAACATTATATACAAAAGTAATACTGGATTATTATGATACCTGATAGTGATGTGATCTTCTCCATCTTGAGTTGAGTTGGCATCAGTCATCACTTCTCTGAAAATGCACGGCGGTTGTATCGCGTTTTTATCACGAAGCTATTGAAGATCCTATTAGGATAGGTAGGAGGCATGGTTAGTTAGGTGACGATATTATATCCCCCAAGATGATAAACATTGGTACCATGTATAGAATTATCTATACTATCTTATTATTCACCGGCGTATACGGTTTTTCATATTGCAACAGTCTCAGTCAACAAAAGGTAAAACACCGACATGAACATCTGCTGTTTGCAACAAAAAATGACAATAGTAGTGGCGCCGGAGCTTGGAGAGCAAAGGCTAAAGAGTTTCAGGATAATCCAGAAGGTTTTGCGGACTCTGATAAGAAGTTGAATATTGCATTCGTTGTGAGTAGTATCTGTTTATGTATACTTTATGCTGGAAACATATGATTTGATAATATGTACATGATATGCTCAAACTGATACATATTCACAGACTGGAAATGCAATGAAACAACGCGAGATTAATATGATTCTATCAAATAATGAAAAGACTAGATCAAAGTCAGATGAAGGAGAAAGCTTTGTTAATTTACGAATTCTAGATGTTGATTTACCAGAAATACAAGAGATTAATACAGAAGCTGTAGCAAAGAACAAAGCAATACAAGGAGCTCAATTAGCTGGAGGTGCTTGTGTTGTTGAGGATACATCACTTGAATTCAATGCATTAGGAGGGATGCCCGGACCATTTATAAAATGGTTTCAAGATAAATTGGGTAGTGATGGTCTTTATAAGATCTTGATTGGTTATGAAGATAAAAGTGCAGTAGCGGTGTGTACACTGGCATTTTGCCCAGCACCGCATGCAGATCCAGTCGTTTTTACAGGCAAGTGTAGAGGTACCATGGTTGAGCCAGTGGAAGGAAGAGGTTTTGGATGGGATACAATTTTTGTACCAGAGGGTGAAACCGAGCCATTCTCATCAATGGCAACAGAAAGGAAATGCGAGCTCTCACATAGAAGTCTTGCGGTGAATCAATGGGCAGATTGGCTCGGAAGTAACATAGACGAACTTTATGAAAGACAGTATGGTAGACCTGCAATTGGTCACAAAGGATTAGATTTCAAAGCTCAAAGTAGTGAACAATAATTCAGATGCTATACATGTTTTATAGAGCGTTATCTTTTGTTCTACATTTTGTAAAGCTCAATTTTATTTGATCACATCTTGTGTACATATTTCTATGTTAGCTGGATCTCCTTCTCTCTAGATACTCCAGTTCTTGTCCCTTGTCTAGATCGTCGAGATCTGTTGCCACGTTTATTAGCACAGCAAAAGAAGTCATAAAGCTCATCATCACAAGGATCACAACAAAAAAGTATGGGCATCATCCCCACTAGGATTGCAGCAAGTGCAACTGCAAGCCATTCATATTCATATGCTGCGTCTTCTCCTTCCATATTTTGCACGTAATAGATTGTACTGGCAATTATACCAAGTGGCATGATGAGAAATATGAATTTACACCATATTGGATATTGTCTCTGAGCGCATAGAAGTATGGCATGTAACAATCCATATAGAGAAGAGAGACTGAAGTACATGTATGCTCCGACAAGGTGTATAGTCGGTGCATTACCTGGACCGTCGAGGTCATAAATAGCAAGAAGACAAAAGCCCACATAGGCAATGCAATTTGCAAATGCTGCAATAAGATTCAATGTCCACATGCATTTATTCTCACTCCTTTGTCTTCTATGATAGACATTGATTTGTATGTTTCTCATTACTGTTGCAATATACATGAATGTAGCGCCGACAAAGATTAGAACTAGCACATCGACCTTTGGTTCATAGTCAGCCAAGCATGCTGAGATGGAAGCTTCAGTAATCTTCCTTGTGGATGCAAGCAGTAACAGTGTTGCCAGGATAAATAGACATCCTAGTACTGGTATGAGATGCAGGAGAAATCTTCCACAAGCTCCACATTTGTCGGTTCTTCTTGATTCCCTACTTGCTTTTACATTTTGTTGTGTTTCCGGTAGAAGAGGCTCCTTCCTATTGTTCGAGCTTCTCTTCACTTTTGATCTTCCAACCATGTATTTATGTATGTGTAGATGTTTATATATTATTATTATTCTATTGTATTATCGATGCAACTAACTATCGATGGGCGATGTTATGCTAATGTTTGATTTGCAATATAATATGTAATCTGATCGTCGTCGAATATAGATTTAGAAGAGATTTGCAGCACTATATTGACTGTTGATCCCACCAATAAGATAGAGATAGATAGTTGATTCGTCGCCGTCGTGTTATATATATTTTTAATTTGGTACTGGTTTGCCACTCCAATAATATAGTCAGTAGGCTTGTTTGCAGTTGTTATTTGTACAATAACATGAGCCCCTCAGGGCGCGTCGGCGACCAACATCGACAACATTGGCCGAAAAAAGAGGCTTCTGTAAATTGTGTGAGACATAAGATGGAATTGTGAGAAAGTCATATCTACACTCTCATCAACTCTCATAATTTATTACTAGCAAAAGGCATGTAAGGCAAAACGAGCAATAAGTTATATATACCAATATGATGAGGCAATTGACGCGGCGAAAATCCTTGATAGGGACGGCAGTGATAGTGCTAGCAATGGTGCTAATTGCAGGGTTCACTTCCTTTGCATCAGCTGTGAGTTACATTTTTACTCTTATCTTTTTTGTTGTATCAAGTTATTGAATGTTTGTATGGTGTATTTATTGCAGTCAGATAGTATTCATATTCTTGATTAGATGATATTATCATATTCACTGATACTCACTCGCCTTCTCTTCTCATTGCAACATATCTTATGCAAATATTATGGCACACATCAAAAACAGAAAACTGTTGATGCAAAGAATATGCGTACTGCCTTTATTCAATTCTGTACCTCGTGAGGTATGAAGGCTAATTTCCTTAAACTACGGGAAATTATGCAGACCGAGGTATGTTATTTATAAATTACATGTGAAACTCTGCACTTTGCATTTACTTATTATCATTCATAATACAGTTTCCAGAACAGTGGAGTACTATTCAGGGAGCAAATTATCCAGTACCAGAATGGGTATCATACGCATCAACTGTTATATCATTTATTCAAATATTTGCAATGTTATTAATAATGGTCGGAGATACACTGTGGACATATGTGCCTTTAGTTAACAGACCGCCAGAGTTTTACTACAAAATGAAGGAGAATCCAGCGCTTACTTTCATAATTGTCTTTTTGATTATCCCATCTTATGTACAATCATTTGCAAACAGTGGAGCTTTTGAGCTATATGTTGATAATAAATTGGTAAGTTCCAATGCATAACATGGCTTCTGACTTTATAAATTGTATCATCTTCTAATAGGATTTGCTTACTGATAAATCACTGGGTACATAAAATATAAACAACAATAGATATATTCAAAACTAGAAACGGGTAGAATGCCACAAGTTGATGAGATTATTAGATCATTAGAAAGTATCGGTATGAAAAGAAGATAGTTGAATGAATGAAAGACTGAATGTATAGATTGATAAACAATGAATGTAGGTAGATTTGTGTCGGTATTGTCAACATAACGGAATGAGATATTTTAGACATGCTGTGAATGACGAGATAGATTGTGTGCAACTTTATTTGCTCCGACTATCTTTGAGAACGGCTGCAATGAAGTATCTTTCTCTAGTGTATGGGGACTAACTAACGTCATGGATTTAGATCACATTAATGATAGTCTTGCTCTCTCATATCTATGTAATACAATCAGTAGTTCTTTTAGAACAAACAATGTTTGATACTGTGAATGAGACTACCTTAAACAACTTACAACTTACTTTTATAGACCTTACATGTGATCTCTTTTCTGATGATGTGGGCCCCGTGACATAACGTCAGTTCCGACCCTGCATGAGTGTGAAGTGTACCTATGACCTATGTCACATGACGCCGCAGCTGCCGAACTTCTGACACGAGCGAACCATTGTCGTACTTAATTAATTAGTTTAATCTGATAATGCCAGTCCTGCTATACGTTTCTTTCTCATCAACAGAATGTGGTCTTGTAAAGCCTCAGCACGCCTCATGTATTCTACCAAATCTTTTGAGGGAGCAAAAGACTTATCCATACTGATTGGTTCAAACAGATATAAGCCCCCGAAAGTTGTAGATCGAGAAAGAACAACATACGGCCAGTTCTTTGCAAAGTATCCCCATGATGCAATGATGACGTTAGGAATTGTCATTCCTTGCAGCTTATGACCAGTAATAGCATCAGCAAGTAACACTGGTATCTGAGTCATTCGGCATTTGGCTTCTGTTTTCATGGGTGCCAAATCATGCACTTTATACGATACAATAGGAGAAGATTGCTGAGGCTCAAGCTTGAACCTCCTAGATTGCTGCTCCTTCTCCAAACACAGTCTCAGTTTCTCTAGCCTCTTGAACAAACCGTCGTCAGACTCAACAACAAAGTGCTCTGATTGTAATTCTTGCTGCAACTCTTGTGAGAGCTCCAAATATTCTTGTTCTAACTCTTCAATCTCTTCCTCCAATCTTAGAATCTTCTTACTCTTTGGGTGATACTCAAACTCGACCCAGTCTACATGCTTTGCTGATACAAAATTCACTTTCCTACCCTCCCAATTTTGTGTCGAAACACTTGGTGCGTGCTCACTCAGCTTGATCCCAACAACTCGACAGAGAGTACCATTTCCAACGGGAACCTTATCTTTGAGCCGTTTGTTATCTACTGTGCACATACAGTGAGCCCCAACATATAACCTCAACCCAGGATCGACATACTTGGAATCGCTTACTACACAATCTGCATCTCCACAAGTATGTACGATCCTATTACGAGTAAACCTACCAATCGAAGATGCTAATTTCTTGGATTTTGAACTTTGGATATCAGCTTCAATGATGATTGTGTGGGCGGGTGGCACGTCTAGGCTACGAGCCTTTGGATGTGTAGCCTGTATGTGATCTCGGAAGATTTTAGCTTGAATAACATTGCGCTCTTTGTTGGTCGAAGTTGCATATACTACATCTCCATCAAATTTAGAGGGTAATGTTAATCCATCTTGACCTCCAACAACTCTAGTGTTGATCTTATCACGGTCTTCTTGAGTCAAGTCATCTCGCCACAGCCGTGTTAGCATCTTCCCATACTCGGGATCATCTTTGAACCGATGAATGTTCTCAAGTATGATCACACAGTTGATGCTATTCTCCCATAGCTGACTTCCAAACCTATCATAGAGTAGGTGCTTTGCCTTTATAGCTTCAAATTGACGGAAGTCTCCCGAGAATATGATGCTCTGACCTCCAAATGGCTTGTTTTGGTTGTCATTCAAATCTTTTAAATTCCTATCCAGCTTATTGAGGTCATTATCACTGAAGTAAGATATCTCGTCAATCACAAGTATATCTACTTCCCATTCTTGCCTATCTTTGTCTGTCACTCTCTTTTTATTCAAATATACTCCACTGTGTATTGTGGTTCCGCCAAATAAGGCCGCCGCAGAGCCTGAACAAGCAGTAAAAAAGAATGTGTTGTCTTGCCACATTCTTGATACGGCTGCACTAAACTCAAAGCAAAATCGCTGTGCCACTTTGATTGCAGTACTCTTACCAGCTCCTGCAGGCCCCGTAAGAAACATTAGCAGCTGATCCATACCACCACGTGCCTTGAGATGCTCGATCAATTGCTCCATATCTTCCTTTGACGAGCCTAGAGCAGATCCGAGGTACTTTCCAAGCAATGATGTACTCTCTCTTGCTTCTGCCACAAGCTTCAATAAGAATGTACATGCAACTATTTCATATGCAATGTATTGCTTCTCGTCTAGCTTCATCTTATCTTGATATGCAACCTTTCTAGCTACATCTACTAATGTTGGGATATTGCAAGTATCTTCTTGTGGGGTATCTTCTTGTGTAATAACATGCGCATCGTCACCTACACCTTCATAATCAGATGAGTTGTCATCCATCAAGTCATCTTCATAGATATCTTCATAGGTAGTAGCTCCAACGAGAGTTCCGCTGATAAACTTAATGAGAGTTGGGAAGCTTATATCTCTAAACCAAGAAGACTTCTCGCCAGAAGTGCTCTCTCTCGTAACTTCCTCTTGTACACTTGGACCCGAGTCTGAGCTTTGGAATATGCTTGATTCTTTAGAAGCAAGCCGAGCAGAGATGATTCTATCATCTGTGATGTGCTTTGCACTGTCTAATAAGACATTGTGTGACCACCTATTCCCCTGTTCAGGTTCTTCGGCGTCAGTTTCCAAATCTGATTCTGCATAGCTCGGCTTATCATCATCACAGAACTGTGATATATCCGGCACCATATCTCTAATCTTCCTTTGTTTGGCTTCATCTTCATTCAGTGTTGTTCCTTTTTGAACTGGATCAAATGCACGTGTTCTATGATCACTCTGCATCATCATCTCCCTATCTTCTATATTTTGTAGAATATCAAACCCCGTCTTCCAAAATCTAGTCTCTTGGCCATCTAAGTGTCTATCAAGTTCAATCTTATATGTAGGCCAGTATTTGTCACCAGTCTTAAGATCATTAAGATCACGGAAGTGGTAGAACATCATCAAGGCTACCTTTGCATAATCTTCTCTCTTGTCGTTGGCAACATCACTTGGTGAATCAGAACCAAGCTCCAAATCTTTGAGTAGACAGAGCTTGCCTCTTGGCAGAGATACCACAGCTACAGCACGGTGCTTCAATCTTTCGATGTATGCGAATTCATGACCTGAATGCTTTTCATCAAGTCTATACCTTTCTCTTTCTTCTGTAGCAATATCATCTTGCTTATTGGCATCCATATCTTTAAAGCTGTAAAATTTCTTCTCGTATAGCTCTGTAAATTCATATGCACACACGTCTTCAAGTTTCTTTGGGCGGTGTATGTAGTCATGCGAAGATGAATCAGGCCATTGTACAACGGTACCATCTACTTTTGCCTTGTTCGTACGCCTGAGAGTAAAGTTTACAGCCTTGTTATCCAGTGTATCTTCTAGCTGGGTGATAAGCAAATGCTTTGGTTCATGCGAGGCGCTAAATCTTTCTCCACCATTTTGCACAAGATAATGGGCCATTGGCGAGCTTACAACATCCCGAGAAGTACTAGCATTCATTGCAGATAACATCATGCTCAATCCTTGGGCAAAATCGTTCTGTTCATCTTCTTCAACATGACTTTGTTCCTTCTCCATTTGTAGGCGTGTCAATCGCCGTATGAGCCTTTTCATAATGCGCTCCTTCTTCTCTCTATCTTCCTTTTGAGTAGATTTGGATCCATACATTGTGAGGTAGAAGGTATTGCTAGCATCTCCTATGATTACATTTGAATTGCAGTTGAATATTGTGCTGATTGGAACATTGTGGGTGTTGAGATACTGACATCCTAATGGTCGCTTTGGTAATATCAACCAAGGAGCCCTTCTCTTTATACTTCCGTCTAGCAAGTGCCATTCTAGCATGTCTGCACTTTCGTCTACACTGATAGAAGTGCTTCCGCTACCATAGCTTGCCTGCGGGAAAGATCCAGAAGTACACTCATGTCCCTTCTTGAAGCATCTCGGGCCATGTAGTGCACAATGTTCATTGTCACCTGAGATTTGAAGAATTCTTCTTACATCGTCATTACCCCAAAACAGATCATCTTTATAGCAACCACTCATCATATCATATGATGTACGATACATTGCAATATCATGCCGTTCTTTTGAGAGGGGAAATGTCAAATTCTCATCTTTCTTTGAATTTATATACCATTCATTCAGTGCTAGATTGATAATGTCCTGTGTAGATACAGTCTCATTGCATTCTTTACACTCCATCGCCTTACCATTGATGTCACGACAGAGATCTTTATGCCTTGCATCTCGTAGAACTTGCAGTTTGCACTCTTTAAATAGCTCTTCGACTTTACCTCTTGCTCCACACTTATGTTCAACTATCCACCCATCGTTGGTATATGATGCACTCATTACCTTGTCAATGCGTTCACAGAAGTCAGCTCTAGCTTTGTTTTGCTTGGCTTCATCATCATTGAATAAGTCATCTCTCATCTTGGCTAGTACCTTTGACCAAAGCAAGAAATGGGCATGTAACGTCTTACGACATTGCTCTTCTACTGCCATTCCCCATGCATCAAGCTCGCCAACAATACCATCTTCTGTTCCTTTCTGTTTATTTGAATCCCAACCTAGAAGGATCTCGACTACTATCTGCATGACACTTTGGAAGTTCAATGAGCATGCTCCTGGGAAGTCAAGTCGAGTCTCTTTGCGTAATGTGAAGTCAGCGATACACTGTTTCTCTGAAGAATCTAGCGACGGCATCGTATGCTGGGTAATGAGGTTGGGTAGATGTTGATGTGAAATATACAAGATTGGTATACACATCTGCAAAACATATCTTATGTCACTCTTACCTCCTCGCCGGCTAGTGCAATTACTCTTACTGAAAAGCTGGCTAGATCATTTGGAGTGACAGTCAACATAAACGGATTTAGCCCATGTCGATCGTTGAGAGCAAAATATATACGTCGCCAGTATGCCGCTGCCTCAGAAGTATGTCCCATAGCCTTGCATGATGCTGATACTGATGATAGAAGTTGAATTGCAGTAGAGTTGGTATTAGCCCCAGATACAACATCTTCGAGATCTTTCACTGTTAGCAATGAGATCTTTTCAGCAAGTGGCATTCCATCAATATTTGATCTACACTTTACTTTACCAGAAGTGTATGACAATCGACGATCCAGCATATGACTTGCAAGCAAGCAAAAGTCACCTTTCATGAATTGTGGAAGCGAGATACGACCATAATGTTTGAGACAAGCTTCCAGTGATGCAGGAGTTCGACGAGACATATCTGGGCCTCCACGACCCCAGGGAAAGGCTGATGGTATGGCATTCTCAAGCTTGAGACTCTGGCTGCTTGTATAATCTCCGCCATATGCCAAGAGTGTAGGTGGTGTTCTTTCCAACAATGACTTTGCAAACTTGAGTTGTGTGCCATATACTCCGGTATCACTAGACGGGGCATTGGCACTTGAAAAGTAGTATGTCCCACCATCAAACTGCCGTTCAATTGTGCTATCCACCTCATAGTCTTCTCCAATCTCTTCATCCATCTTTGGTGGCAGACATTCTGCAGGTGGCTTAAACCCAGCAAACCCTTTGTGACCAGACTTTTGTATAAACCAAGTAAGCAAGTCAGTAACCAACTTTGTATCAACTGCTGTCCTCTCACGTACTATCCGTTTTTGACTTGGAGTGAACCTTCCTCCTAGCACAATATGTACATGAGGATTAGCGCCTGACTGTTGGATATTATTCATAACTGATCCCATATGTGTCTGATCTACCTCGTAAAATGTATAGTGACCTTGTATTGATTGCTGAGCTCCAGCAAAGTATGAGAATGTATACCCATATGCTCGAGTGGGGGCTAGCATTGCACGCACAATATCAGTGATCTTGTTTTCGTCAACTACCACTTTCCTTTTGGTACCATCCTTATCACTAATCTCGAATACTCCTGGTATCTGACCTACATATCCGTTTGCTATTGAAAACTTTGGTGGCGACTTGTTGTTAAAGCTCTTCTTGATACTATTATAACAAGATTGACATGCCTCGTATGTGTCAATACCATTCTCAACTGCATGTCGTGACCGACGCGAAAGAAGCAGCCCTTTCATTCCATCAACTTCATATTGTTCGACTAGTTCAAGAGGAAGCTTGCTGTATCCGCCATTACTAGCTTTAGTATAGAAATCATCATAACTTTTGACTCCGATTCTTTTCTCGTTCTTCAATAGATCTTCTTTTGTTAAGTAACATATCTCCTCCGTGCCTATGATATGGTAGTCACAAACAATACAGACTGGGGCTTGAAAGACGCCTTTCTTACCCGGACAAGCCATTCGATTTGCAAGTCTTGTTGCCTCTAATATCCTCTCATCTGTACTCATTCTGGGTTCAAGCGAATTCTTACTTGACTGTCTTCTACTCTTATTGTGCTTACGCCGAGGCTTCTCTTTTATCTTTTGCTTAACCATATTGTGTAGATTGGCCATAAGAGATACATCTATAGAGTTCTTTGAGTGTATGATGTTAGATGGTATACCGCTGGCCTGTAATGCCTCATCTATCGCTTTCTTTGGCAATCGGCATGAATACAAAGTTGCGTTGCTGTAAAGTAAGTTTGCTGCACAGCTAGTCTCTTCTTTGTATTCGTGTTTGGGCTGGATCTTCTTTATCTTGCCCTTAACGGCCATCTGCAATCTTTCTACAATAAACACATCACCGAGTATGTTTGGTGGTATGCCACTTGCTTCCAACGCTGAAATCATTGCTGTTGTTGGAACTGTAGTTGCTTGGTACTCAGTATAGAGGTTCTTGGCTGCACGATTAGTTTCCTCATCGTAGGCACAGCTTGTACATTGCATCATCTCATCTCGATTGTCCAAGCTTTGCAAATATTTCATTTTGTTCATCATTTCTGTGTCTTTCGCAACAATCGACGCCCCACACATATCACATGGTACACTATACTCCGTATCTTCTATATTTTCATCTATCGCTTTCCTCTTTCTTTTTCGAGTAGCGTTATTGAGATCTTCCATATCAACATCTGGGAGAAGATTCATCCTACTATCTTCTTCTACCGCCATAGGTGTTGCTTTGCTTCTAAGCCTCGTCTCATCTACTTTTGATTGAAGTGATGACATGATAATTGAAACACTCTTGGTTTTATGAGTAGAATGTAGAACTGTGCAATGTACAATAGTCGTATGTGCAACTAGAAAGTATCTTTGTGTGCAAGGTATCTTTTGCTTTGCTGCACAGAGTAAAGATACCTACTCCTTCATTGACTAGACTAAAACGATGAGTACTAACCATGAATCCATAACGTATGAGCTTTATCAAGCAAAGAAGAGTATTGCACCTAATCATATGAATATGATGATGCATGCCTCTCGATGCAAGTCTAACAATTGTACTTCCGAAGATTTTGTTGTAATGAAGATTTGTAAGCATTGCAAGGTTAAGACACGAGGAGAGTGTGGCATGTGCAAGACTATAAATACTATTCTACAACTACACACAGAGTTTGGTGGGTTGACTCCTTTGGGTTTGTTCCGATGATCATTAGTTTACAATGTAGGATTTCTCGTTCGTCATTATTAGGATCCAGCTTATAAAGTTGCAACCTACTTTTGCTTTAATGGAATGTTTTCCGTTGGTCCCCAATTAAAATCACTCAAATCATCAATGAAAGCTTGATTCTCTTCTATCCGTGCCAATGCCAACTGATAGTCAATAAGTGCTTTGTCCCTCTCTAATTTGGCTATTGCCGATTTACATTCAGATAAAGTCGAACTCATATTTGGATTGGAGACTGAAGTTGATGTGGGAGCATCAGGTACCTTTTCTGTAGAATATGATGATGATGTAGTCATGATTACGATGATTATCGATTCCGACTTTGCTATCCATGCACTATTAACACTGCAAATGGGAGAAGGAGAGATATGGTCAGTAAGAGGGTATCCTTTTTGTGCATTTACCGCTTTAATCCGCAATTGCACAAAACCTTCTCCGCTTGTACACTTCCCTACACCAAATTTATGAGCCCAATATCCCAACTCACATGACACGTGGTATCCTTTTGTGCAACTTTGGAAAAAGTCGATAAGTTGCACAAAATGATCTTGGGTTTATATGCACTTCTCTCGCATGAAATTTATGAGCTCATAAACCAACTCGATGGAACAGATGTATCCTCTTTGTGCAACTTATCGACTTTTTCCAAAGTTGCACAAAACCTTCTCATATAGGCTTGAGCAGTTTATGGTAGGCTTCTCGTCAATTATCATCTAATATGGGATTGATACCAATAGACCATCATGCATAAGAAATTTATGAGCTCATACTCACATGACACGTGGTAGCAACTCCCGAATTTTTCGGAAGTTGCACAAACGAAGCCAGCACTTGTAATGGTTTGTTACTGTTGTTAACAGTTATTATTAGTAGTTACTGTTTTACTGTTCTAATGGATGATCGTGTATAAGTGTAGATGTTATTTTTAGGTGTTGATGGTTGTGTTATAGTGGCGTCGTAAGTCACTACTTCTAATCCGTTCTCCAACTAATACCAACATTCTAATACCTAAAGCCAATAATCTCATATGATGTATTGATAAATTAAATAATGCCAATACATAATAAATATCTAACTCAATATTATCAGTTGCACAAAACACATGGCAAAAGTGACATATGATATGCACAATGTCCTCTTATCCATATCAATACCCTAACTAATTCTAAATGTACCAAATCTCAATACTAATTCTACCATAAATTGACAATATTGATCAATGTCAATACCAAACAACCAATACCAACAGATGCACTAACAACCGAACATAAAAAAATTGCATAATATACCGTATATGATAGGTATTCTATCTACCGAATAGACTGATTATTCTAACGTTAATGTGTCCGTATTGTTCTTCGATATGACGTATTACACCGTTTGCCGCCATAATATATTCTCGTCATGATTGATGTTATAATTGCACAAAATGGAGATTACTTAGTGCACATGAAGAAAATCGACCCGACATGATTCGTACATGGCGGTATGACGAGTCAGAAATGGATAACCGTAAATAACTGTCCTAGTGGTATATGTATTGCAATATGGTAGGTCATGCTCTATTCTCTACTCTCTACCTGGCTCTATCGATTATATTACTAGGTATGCCTGCATTTTATTTTTTGGATACCGGTCCACTCAATTGGTGGTAACCCGTGATTCGAAAAAATGTAAATTCATTTGTGCGGAAAACCCGGCTACAGCTCTCACTTCTTAAGAAGTTCGTATACCTATCAGCCGTAGCTCGTAGAGTATTGCCCTCAAAGATCACTCTATTGCTACTGCTACGGCCTACATCTCTCACATACACTCCATTGGTATTGCTCTAGATTGATTGTATCAGATAGATTGTCATAGATATAACTATTGCAGTAGATACTAAGAAAGATACCCCAGAGAGGAAAATTACATGACATAAAACAGAACAACAGTTATTGTGATTGCTATAGATATATTGCAGTGGATATACCTTTTTCACCATAACCGTTGTAGACTTTCATCTTTCATCAGCAAACAAATACGATGGGTGCATCACAAAGTAAATCTCAGAAGAAAGAAGTAATTTGCATTGACTGTGATAAAACTACACAAAAGGATCTTCCCGAATCAGATGGTTTGTCATCAGAGGGAATGCCATGTGAAGAAATATATAAAAAAGTAGAGCAATGTATGGATGAGCATCAGGGCCAAGGTATGATAAGTTTTTAATTGATGGTATGACATTAATTATGCTTTACTCATACTTATAAACTTTGTTATTGCAATCATTATATATAGTTGCACCATGTACTGAACAATGGGATAACTTTAAGACATGTCACTCAAAGCATATGCGAGAGAAGGGTATATAGAACAAACAAATTGCACTTTACAATACAACAAAGCATTATAAATTACATACAACATCGGGTTTACATGAGTTATAAAAAGCTACAAACAACAACCCCAATCAATATCAATCTGAAGCAACTCAACTATCATATCATATCATCAAACTATCGGGAGATTCAAGATATCAGATCAACAATAATTCAAACTGCCGTCATCATCTGTAACCCTTCACCTTCATCTTCATCTAGTTGCATGGGAGTACCTGCATTGAGAAAGGCAGAGCAGGGAGAATGGTCAAGTGGTGGCGGCATGTTATGATTAATAGAAGGTAATGGACGAGTCTGGACGACAGTTCTCTTTCTCCTTGAGGTAGCTGGTGGAGGAGTGTACTCATCGTCATCATCCTTGGCTGCCTTCTTCTTCCCCTTGGCTGCTTTCCGCCTTGTCTTTTCGGGCTTTGCCCACGTCTTAACTTTGGTCAAGTACTTGGGATCAAACATAAACAATCGATATGAATCCCAATTAACAAGAGGACGGAGGGGAATCTCCTCATAAATCCTTTTCGAGTCTTCATAGAGAAGTGCAGCTGGACGTCGACCATCAAAGGCATCTTGAAGTGCCGGACGCCAGCGCCGAGTACGATTATTTACTAACCAATTACTCATCTTCTCCATGGCAATGTTAATCAATTGTTGTCGATGTTGCTCTGTATTCAAATCAACTAGGGATGCCTTATCTTTGGGTGTTAGAACGATACTGCCAGTGCTTAACAGGAAGTTTGCCAAAGCCAAATTCATTGCCTCATCTGGAAAGGGATTACTAATGAGGAAGATGTTGTGATTAATGAGTAAACAGCTGAATGTAAATTAGAAAGACAAACAAAAGAATTATATCACTTACATCCAGTTAGTTTTTAACCAGAAATCCATATAATGCTGGAAGATACGCAAAAATAAAAGAGAGGAGATTAAAATATATATTAGTACATATGATAAGCAAGGGCAATCAACTAAGGCAAACTAAGGTCAAATAAAGCAGTCGAGTGTCGAGTCTTCATACTGAACACCTGTATGCACATGATAAAACAATATTAACGCGGACTTTCCTGAAATGCATCGGCAGGAAGCATCTTGTTCTTCACGACTGGTTTCGATGGAGCCTCAAAGCTAACAACGGGAGCACTCTTGACCTCTAGTAGAGGTTTAGGGGTCGGAACAGGAGACTCACAAAGCATACCGGCAAGTGTCATCATCTGAGATGTGGCTGTTTTAATAGCAAGTGAAACATCATCTCCCTTTGAAACACTGGATTGGAATTGTTGTTGCACACGATTGTATGATGGTAACACCCATTTGTTTCTTGAGTGTTTGGCCACTGGTTCAAGCCTTGTTATCCAACCGTCAAGACCCGAGTAGATGATGCTCTCTTCAAGACTCGTCCCTTCCCCTTCAAGACGCCATGCCTTAAAGTTGATATTTAAAGGAGAGACATCTACTGAATCAATCAACGCTAACACCAAACTATCATCAGTTAGAACTGCATCCTCATTATCATCACCTCCCCGGCTCTTCCTCTTCTTTCCTTCCTTCTTACCACCGCTAGCACAATCAACTACTTGATTTAATTCAGGGTTGGTAATTGTCTGTAACAATTGACGGGCTGAGCTTAGACGG
>Ga0214477_100563_pt1 | contig 25331 bp, 16 predicted proteins | sample M1_20Mar14CPVII9_FD_165058 | JGI IMG/M metagenome (GOLD analysis project Ga0214477, IMG submission 165058) | Marine eukaryotic communities from Monterey Bay, California, United States - M1_20Mar14CPVII9sort6BwellC16 | ecosystem: Environmental > Aquatic > Marine > Unclassified | place: USA...
TTGATGACGGGACGAGATTCTCAATATGAGCTCTATATGCAGTATTGTGCTCATAATCGACTGCATGAAACATTGGTAACAAGTGAAATACATTTGTTAGCAGTATGATGAATGCTATTATACCCGTTAAGATTTGTATTGCTCTAAAAATTTGTGGAGAGTACCATGATAATGAGCTTGATATTGGTGTTGCAGACGATGGCACTGCACGAGCCGATCTATATGCAGTTGGTTGACTATTAAACAGGTTCATTGTTTATTTATGAGCCTGTATATCGATATCTACACCTATCTCATTGCAATACTAAACAGCCTCCGACCCAAACTTTTTAACTTTGATGAAACTTTGAAACTTATCTAAAGCAAATTGCACCATTCTCTAGCCCTACACTATTGTCCACCATTGTTGGCGTCGCATGCGCTCCTAAACCTGGCAATGTACTTCATTACTATATTAAAGTGGTTTAAGGGCACAATGAGCAAAGTTATTGTCCTCTCTTTAATTAGTGGCGGCTCTATGACGAATGACGGCATTGGTGTTGTAGATAGTAGAGAGGAGGTTGTTAGATATTATGATGATTGTCCTAGTCCTCTTATCGTTATTGTTCCAGTGCTTCGGATTCTCAGTTGATACGCAGCCAACGAATGGACATACTTTTGTCATCCTTGGAGGAACCGGGTGAGTAAAAAACTTGCTCATATCTTATGTTCAAAATTGTATATCTTATATCCAATGACGTACAATGACATAATATTATACTTTGGTATTGTCAGTCGGATAGGGACATCTGTAGCATCACATCTACTATTACGTGCACCAAAATCTCAAATTATATTGGTTGGTAGAGATACAAATAGAGGTAATAATGCTGTACAGGAAGTACGCAATGAACATCCAAATATTGGTAGTACTAAAAACGTATCATTTCAGAAATGTGATTGGCGTAACGATAATGAGCTTAGAGAATTACTAGCTGATGGTAGTACATCATGTCTGATACATACAGCTGGGCCGTTTCTAGATGAAAAGCCTACACCATTAAAAGCAGCAATCGAGTTGGGATGTGAAGCTTATGTAGACGTCTCAGATCCACTAGACTATTTAGAAGAGTCACAACTTATGAATGATAACGCAAAGGACTCTAACTGTAGTGCATTACTCGCAGCTGGAGCATTTCCAGGAATGTCGAATGTACTAGGAATAGAGGCTGCAGCTAAATGTCTTGAGATAAGCGACAAGGATGCTAGTATTCAAGATGTTAGATTCAATTACTTTACGGCTGGACTTGGCGGTAGTGGAGATGTGAATTTATACATAACTAATCTAGGCTTTGGCGAACCGATGGCACAATATGAAAATGGAAGTCTTAGGATGTTTCAAGCTTTATCTGGATTGCTTCTAGGCAAAGTATCGTTCTTCCTATCTGATAAAGAATGGTCACAGAAATCATCATCAAAAGGGTTTGGTAACGATGAGGCCAAAGTACGAATTGGTGAACAAACAGTATTTGCTTGGCCTTTCCCCGAAGCAGCCACAGTGCCCAACGAGCTTGGAATTCGTGGAGAATCTCATGCTGCAATGGGCACTGCTCCCGCAATTTGGAATGATATGTTGGGTTTACTGGTGGATATAGTACCAAGACGGCTGTGGAAGTCAAAGAAATTCTCCCAATTTCTTGCCGACTTCAGTCAGCCTTTAGTCAAGGCAACCGACTATCTTCTAAAGTTGACATCGCCCGACAATGTAGGTGAGACCCATTGTATGAGAGTCGATGTTACAAGTACTGACGGTAATGCAGTATCAATAGTACAAGCTCATGAATCATTCCGGAGATGCGTCGGGCAATCGACAGCTGAATTTGCTTTAGATTTGTGGAAGCTCCATCTCCAGGGGTACAACTTACAGAACAGAGGTATCGCGATGATGACTCACGAGAGAGGATAATACCAAAATTAACGTCTACTCCAGGAACCTTCACCTATACAGGTCCAGTTGTTGTAGACAAAGCTTTATCCCCAACTGAGTTGAAAAAAGCACTGACAAAGGCAAATGAAGCCGAAGCGAAACTATAAAGTAAAGATCACGACATCAACTGATAATCTAATTCTGACATTAACCTCTGTCAATGTTTTTGTACTTCCTTAGCCACCCATCCCCTTCTTATTTACACACTCTGAAACTCTCCCCCGACCAACTCCTTCTCGCCTGCAGGTACTAAATTCTCTAATCGTTTAATAATCCTTTGCCTCAATCCACTCTCCTCATCGAATCCCCCGGCAATAGTTTCATCTACACTACTACCAATCTCTTCTACAAACGCATACATTAGAAGATTCCTTGATGTGATCATATCTAATCCACGACTTCGTAAGTAAAACAACTCCTCTTCACTTAGATCGGATACTGTTGCTCCGTGTGTACATGTTACGTCATCGGCGATAATCTCTAAACTTGGTGTAGCCCAGATACGTGCATGATCACTTAGCAATATAGTACGACTCAGTTGTTCTGAATCTGTCTGTTGTGCTGATTGTTCAACACGGATACGGCCTCTAAAACTCGCAGTGGATCGTCCACCGACCATATTCCGCTGTTCTTGACGAGATGTAGTACCCTGTGCCATATGATGGATATTCGTTCTCATGTCAGTACGTTGTGCACCGCCCGAGAGTGCAAAGCCATTAATCGATGCGAATGCTCCCGGACATAATAAGGAAGTGGATATGGCAATTCGAGACCGACCTGATCCACCCAATTCCATCAGTGAGGATTCATAATTCCCATTATCACCAGTAACATGTACATCAATGGCTTGGAGGTGAGTATTGCGTAATGCTGGACGACGAGCCTCAACATCTCTTGGATTTTCTGTCAAGGATTTATCCTCTTCTACTTCAACATCGGACAACTCTACTCGTGGTGTAGCCTTACCACCCGACTCTTCCAGAAAAGAATGTGTAAAATTGGCATTTGATCCGACAAAGATTTGTGTATATCCATTCACAAGTGTTGCACAGGGTGATTTGTCTTCTGCAGTATCATCCAGATCTACACACATTTGTACCATGGATAAAAGACTACCATCGTTGGCTACAGCCAATGTTCGTGGATGGAATGCAACTCCCGTATCTTCCTCTGTTCCAGTACTTTTCCCTCCCGATGGAGTTTGAGCATTAACAATCAAGACAGGCTTCGTCTTTTCCTGACTATTTCCCTCAACATATGCGACACATCCAGCCTTGACAGAGTTTAATGCCGCAAAGGCTGCAGTACCCTGTTGATTATTAATGGCAAATTGAGATGTAGCCTTACCAACACTGTGATCAGGTCCACTCAACTTTTCTAGGGATGTTAATGGTCCACGACTTTCGTCGGGAACCTCGGCGGCTAGTGTATCAGTGAACCCATCAGGTAATCTAGCAAGATAGTCAAGAGTCTTCTCTGATAAGTTGCCTTCCTCAAAGTCGGATGAATCTAAATTCTTCACATCATCAGTTTCCATACTCAATTCAGGGCAGAACATTCCATTCACATACACTAATCGTCCATCACATTCATTATCATCCAACCATGCCCCCTTATCTTTTAATGTCTGAATAATCTCCTCTTTCTCTCCTCCATCTTTCCCAAGAGTATAATCACTACCAATACCATCTGGTACAGTCGAATAATCAATTGCCAATAATGAATTAACATCATAATGTCTCCATGCCTCACTACCCCTTCGTAAGATTGGCAAGCCATATGTTTCTAACCCATACGCTGGATATAATGGACTAGTTGGTAATCGACGTGTAACATAGGGTGTCCATTCCTCATCTTCCCCATAAGTTAATACCGGTTCATCCTTCAATTCAACTTTAGTTAGTAGTCGTTCTTTATGATTAGTCGATATTGACCCTAAGAATGAATCACCACCAGACGAATCTAATAACTTTCCAAACCATAAATCAGCATTCTTATCAGAGGTACTTAAACGTTCTGTACGGTATGGTTCCATATCTGTAATGTGTGGTTTAATATTACCATCTTCATCTTTAATAATACGTGATGGATCGTATGGATTAGCAAAAATTGGATTTTTTTTGACTTGTTGTGCTGCAGAGGCTTCTGAGGTTATTTCTTCAGCAGTTGGCGGTGGTTCATCTGGCCCTAACCCGATACTTACACCCAGCTTAGACGATGATTGTATTGATTTGGTTGTAGTAGGTGGAGATAAAGAAAAGGCATTACATGATGTATATGATGATGATGATGATGTGGAGGTAAGTGCTACTGCTGTTGTTATTGCAGTAGTTAGAAGCGGACGGCGATTTCTTCTCTCACGGGCTTCCATAATATTGTTAAGTTCGTCTTCTATGCAATTGCAATGATTATTGAGCCGTCAAGTTGGGAGATATTCTATTAGATTGATGGTAGTAGTTAGAGGTTGCTGAGGTGGATTTGCAGTTTTTGTGCGTGAGATTAGTAAACGACGGCCAGACGTAGATTAATTGAGTTAGAGAGGAGAAGGAGCAAACTGCAACGATAACATACAATATAAATAGAAGGCATGAACCTTATATCAACTGCTGGCGATATCGTCAAATCAATAAACCTATCATTACTTTCATATAAACCACCTTCTATCGAAGAAACAGGTCATGATGTTTGTTATCTGGGAATAAATGCTGAAAATGATCATAACTCTGTAACCTATTGCAATGACTTACCAATAGGACAACGTGCAATGGTTGGGAGTTGGTACCTCCATCCTGAACGACATGTTATTGAATATATAGTATATGTCAGTATATCATTAATATTGATATGTATGATACTTCCTACATTATCAAGATACCCAAAAAACAAGGCTGATAATATGAAAATACCACTGCCGATGAAGTTACTCACCGGTTTTATCTATACTACACAATTAATATACAAATTAAATGGTTATCCTGGTAAATGGACATTTATGATGATGCCATGTAACGCAGTATGGACAATGTGGGCAATACTTTGCTTTATACCACTACCAACACAAGCTGTGCACATTATGCATCAGCTTATCATACCATACACTGGTTTGGCATTAGTAGCGTTGGCAACACCGGACACATCTGACTTATTAAGAAAGTCCGCGTTAGTATTGTTTTTATGATATGAACTCGTGTGTTTATATTGAAGTCTCAGTGATTTGAATACTTCATTTGAACTTTGTTTGCCTTTATTTGATTGCCTTTACATCCCACATGCACTAACATATGTTAATATCATCTCTCTTCATTATCATAACTTGCGATAACGCGCATCTTCCAGTGTTTTTAGAAATACCATTCTTCTTCTTTATGCATGCAGTCTTACCGTTATATCCACTATACTTTTTAAGGAGTGCGAAGATATCAGTATTGGCAACAAACAACGACAACAATAGCAATGACACTGACACAGGAATAGTTTCAAACTTTATAAAGATGTGGATATTGGCATGTGCCTACTTTGCATTATTTTACTTTGGTATTGTCACGCCAATATCATTAAAGTATGGACTGAATATCAATTACATGCTCTCACCTCCGCCAACGCCTGGTGACTTGATTGGAGGGCAAAACTTTAGATTGCAATCTACATTATATTGTGGTAGTTTATTTTTCTTCATCTCATTCTTGGTTACTGTTAAAGAAGTAGTAACGGTATCATCTGACAAAACAGAAAAGAAGACAGTTTAGAGCTTGGTGATCTTTGGATACATACAGAGTTTAAAGTTAATGTATGACATGTAGAGAGCTTGATCTTGCAATAGACGAGATGGACTCGATTGGCAATGATTTTCAAAGCATATTTAAGAAGGAAACAGGCATTGTATAGAGGTACACACTAACGAGTAATGTTAGGTTAGAGATACTTATACAGCCGACTAATTCTTGTGCTCAAGCTGATTAAAATTTTAAAGGCAATCACAATAAGTCGTGCTAACCATTATCACAAGCATACACATCACTCTATCTCTAGATTCACCATGTATAGTCCTTTGAAGCACACTATTGTCGAATCTTTCAGAATCAAAGAGAAACCTACCAATAGCCAATAAGCAGGATACCATAGAGGATACCGATAAGGATATTTCATTTTCCATGAAATCTTAAAACCAAATTCAAAACCTGCTACTTACCCTTGAGTTAGCCTTTTAGCGTTGGCATCAACTCTTGATTGCAACAATATGACAGCTCTTAAACCACCCCCCGATAGGAAGAACCCACAGCATGGTGCGTATATAAATATTGTTTGAATGAGGACACGAATTACATGGAGCAAGATGTATGACTACAAGGAGTATCTTTTTTCGACACATCATATATCATCTTATACATCAACCTATGGTCTATGGTACTTATGATAGTTTCTCTTTGCTTTGTTCTTCGTTGTTTTGCAATTTTCATTGCTTAGTATGCTCCTCATCTTACTAACACATCAAACCTACCTACCATTCACCACTTACTAATATATCAGGAGTTAAGGGCGCATACTATGGTGGTCATTGGGTAGACTTGGAAGATTGTGCTGGTACCTTTCAACCTGATAGTTCAAAGTGCTCTGGATGTCCGACACGATCAACATGTCCTCGATCACAATCTCGCAATGCAGTAGCATCTACTCAATCGAAAGAAGAAGTTGTATATGATGTTGTTATTATCGGTGCTGGGTGTATAGGTGGCGCGGTTGCAAGAGAACTTAGTAAATACTCACTCAAGATTCTACTGCTGGAATCTGCCGATGATGTCTCGCAAGGTGCCACAAAGGGGAATAGTGGAATTGTTCATGCAGGATATGATGATAAGCCTGGCTCTCTTCATGCAAAGTTCTGCTGGCCAGGTAATCAAATGTTTCCTCAATTGGATAAGGAATTGCGATTTGGATATCAACTGAACGGATCACTCGTTCTTGCTACCAATAAAGAGGAATTAAAGATCCTAGATGAATTGAAAGAGAGAGGAAGGAAGAACGGCGTTAAACGTTTGCGTATTGTTGAGAAGGATGAGTTGTTCAAGATGGAGCCTGCACTAAACCCTGATGCAATTGCTGCTCTTCATTCCCCAGATGCTGGAAATGTCATACCTTATGAATATGCTATTGCATTGTGTGAGAATGCTGTTGACAATGGGGTTGAGCTTCGAATTAGGCGTGAAGTTACCGATATCAACAAAAAGGATGAACTATTTGAAGTTGACGTGCGGCACTGGGAACCTAATTCATATGCTAATGCAAGAGAGAATATGGGAAAGAGTGCCGACGGAAGTGAGCCTGTCGGAGGAGGAGGTAGTTTGCTCTTCAAAGCTGGAGTTGCCGTATCATCTCTTACAGTTATTGCGAAAGGGATCATTATGGCGCTTGATGAGAATATCAACGATGATATTCGTCTACAGAGTGCAGTGGCGACAGTTTTTGTTGGTATTGTCACGGCCTATTTATTGCTCAAACCTTCGTCAGGATCAAAGAAGCGAAAACCTACAGTGTTGAAGGACCTTGTAGACAAGTGCTCAGGACCAGTAGGATCGGGTGAGAATGGCAAAGTTGAAGTTACTGATATGTTTACGGGTGGCAGTGGATCGTGGAATGCCGTACGAGGAGTAACAGTGGGAAGGGAAAGTGTTAAGAGTCGATATGTTATCAACTGTGCTGGGTCTTCATCAGACAAAATTGCAAAGATGATTGGAGATGACAGCTTCTATATCAAGCCTCGTCTGGGTGATTACCTTTTACTGAACAGGAATCAGGGACATCTCACAAGTCATACTATATTCCCTTGTCCAGACCCTGTACTTGGTAAAGGTGTATTGGTACAAACTACATTATGGGGCAACCTCATCCTCGGTCCAACCGCAAGAGATATGCACAATGAATCAGCAAGAGATATGTCTCAAGCGACGGTACAAGAGTACATCTTATCAAAGTGCAAGAAGCTTATTCCATATTTTGATCCAAAGGAAACGATTCATGCCTTTTGTGGTGCAAGATCCAAGAGCTCTCGTGGTGATTGGATTATTGAACCCTCGTCTAAGGATGGCAACTTTATCCATGTTGCTGGTATTGATTCGCCAGGTCTTGCAGGTTCGCCTGCAATTGCCTTGGACGTCGTGAGAATGCTAAAAGAAACTGGATGCGACATGCCTCGAAACAAGGTAAGCAAATTGATGACAAACTATTGCTCTGTATATCAAATAAATCATATGATACATCTATCTCACACTGTATCTTTTGCAGTCATTCAATCCCAACAGAGCACCCATCATCACTCCTAAAAACGGAATGAGAGGACTCAAGATGGGCCCAGTGGGTAAAAACGATTCCAATGGAACTGATGCCGAGGAGGCAAAGATGGCAGCAAATGTCATCTGCAAGTGTGAAAAGGTTACCGAACTCGAAGTCGTTAGGGCACTTCGTCGAAGTCTACCAATCGATTCAAGCCAAGCAATACGTAAGAGAACACGAGCGGGTATGGGGCACTGTCAAGGTGATAAAGAGAATTACAACTGTGAGTGTAGGGTGAAGGCTATTATAGCTAGGGAGAATGGGTCGTCTGTTGACGAAGTTGGTGGACGACCATGGCCAGCTACCTCAACTCTCACACAAAGATGGATTGATGACGACGAGAAGAAAGATCTTGAGACAAGGATGGTTCACCCATCTAGAGAGTACTAGATGTGAAATTAACAAGGGGTTAAATGTTTGGTGTATAGTATAATGTGTGTGACTAACTTAAAGGCACATTTGCATTCTGTACACCAACATCTATCTATGACATCTTCATCGAACCCTCCTCATTCTCAACATTTACACTCAAGCTTTACATGCCCCGTCATACAAATACAAGAACTTCTCTTAACAATGAGCAGGGCTAGCCATGATAACCAAAGCACAGCACAGACTGCAACATTCCAACGACGGATGACAGCAGTTCCACTGGGAAAAGCCGCAGTAAACAACGCAAGATCAGTAATCGAGAAATGAGAAATATAATGCCGCATGTCCGAGCACATCCACAACTACATTCTCAGCAAGAAAGCTTGGACTGAAGACTCTTTGCACGTTTGTTCTCCTCTTTAAAATAATAGCCCACTGCGTGGGCTAGCCCTTCGGGGACCCTCCGGGGGCACCTGCGGTGGGCTTAACGCTGCCGCGGGCTCAGTGTATGCCCCCCAATAGGTTACACTTGTAAAAAACAAAATATTCCACGTGTTCGATCCTGTCCGCACTCCTCCTTTAGTATGGTAAGATTAACGACGTGTCAAAGACATGAGAAAGTATTATACTATTCCGTACCATAGTTTTGAACTGTTCGAGTACTAAATTGAACTTGAGGATACCGGATATACATGATTCTTCACTCACACAAAATTTGAGAGCAAAAGACAAAACGCCATAAATCGTCTAACAACCTGCCATCTGCCGCTATATCTTATACTGCTGCACTATTATATATCTATAACATATATCATGGGTCCTCAACATTTAATGTTATCGGTAGCCGCCGTGGTAACAACACAAGTACCAACTCTAACTAGTGCCTTTTCAACAACTCCCCCCACTGCTCAACGAGTTATAACTTCCTACAGTACACATACACATCATGTAATAGATAATCGTCGTCGTTCAAGACCAGTATCATCTTCTACTACCTCTCTTGGACAAACTTTCAATGCAGAGGCAATGGTTGAACTTGAAGATATCATCTCTGATCTTATGGAGGTGAATAATAAGGAGTCATCATCAACATCAAACACACTTCTTTCTTCATCACTAGGACGTTCAACTCCCTCTCCAATATCAATGGAAGAAGCAACACTAGCACATGGTATGCCATGGGATACTACCTTTGGTCGTACGGATGAAACTAATCCATTATTATATATGTCCTTCTGGGATTGGCAATTAAATTTCATGCAAGAGTCATTAACGAATCTCCATCCTATTGAATGTGCAACTGAGAATGATATTGATGTATCCTATAAAGAAAACAAGGATAAGAGGGCAAGGATAGTGAATCACTGTTATGCTAGTGATGAATATCGTAAGATACGCATGACATATTATGATGCTGGTGATTCAGTCCAGGTGTTTAATTCAGTGTGGTATCCAGATGCAAAGTATAACCTTCCCGTGCTTGGGATTGATTTACTATCCTTCAATAGAAAGAGATATCTAGCAATTGTTGACTTCCAACCATTGCATCAAGATGAGGATGATCATGCCACACCATATGAGCATATCCTCCAACCAATTAAAGACAAGTATGACAATTTGAAGGGTCGTATGTCATCCAAGTTCTACGATGAGACGCAATTCTTCTCCAAGGAGATGTTATTTGCAAGATTCGAGGATGGTAAGGTTGTCGATGAAGATTTATTCCCAGCCTTTAAATCCTATGTCAAGACACATTTAGATTTAGTCAAGAATACTTCCCCCTCAAGTGATCCTCAAGATGTTCAGTTTGTCTTTGATAGACAAATGGCGTATGATACATACTCCGCTGATAGAGATCCTGCCGCGGGATTGTTCGCTGCCATGTTTGGTAAGCAGTGGGCTGAGGACTTTATATATGACTTCCTATTCTCTTTGAGTGAGAGGTCAGAAGAAGGCTTAAACTTCGCGCCCCCAGGTCCACCAGGGCAAAGGGGTGATAGTAGAGGCGGCCCTCCTCAAGGTGGCCCACCACCAGCCGCACATGCTGCAAAGAAGCAAAAGAAGGTTCTAACGGGGAACGGTATGCCATTGCCATAAGGGAAACATAGATTGTATACTAACTATAATTATAGGGTTTTAATAAGCATTATACTTTGTTCATAATATATGTAGTGTTGTGAAGGGGAGCGGGGGAAATAGTGCATTTTGTTTGCAGAGGTAGGAGAAGCATACCCCTTGAGAAAAGAGAACACTGCATACTAAAACGGGGGAGGATACACTTTTCTTTTCGACGTCATAACTTAATCTTTTAATGGTTATTATCTTCCCTAATATACATGTGCACAATTGCCTGATAATAATAATATTGTACTTGTGCTGGCTTGGGGTGGAAGTTAATATACCCATCCAAGATAAAAGATATGATCATCTCCAATCCAAAAAAAAAGGAAGGGAGAGGATCATGGTGCCAATAAACAAAAACTCGAGGAGGAACCCAAAAATTCCATCAATACATCTGGATAATGTACCAATATGAAAAGAAATCCTCCTAGAGTGGAGCACTGGAAAGTACTTGCTCCAAAAACACACCACGCTTGCCTCTCAAACCTTAATTAAAATAAATTTCCCACATTTCCACTTCTTACATCATATTTCACAGACTCTATTAACCAACATAGAGACCACGGTCAATTTGGGCAGGGATTGGACGGATCTCTGTTCCCAAATCCTGCTCAACCATCCGCAATGCATGTCGATCATCATATGTGATCAAATTCACGGCCAATCCCAAGTGCCCGAACCGTCCCGACCTACCAATACGGTGAAGGTATGTCTCGGCATTCTTGGGGAAGTCAAAGTTAATTACAACATTAACACTTTGAATATCAATACCACGAGTGAAGAGATCAGAGGTTACCAGATGACGTGTTCCTCCATTACGGAACTCGTGGAATACTCTGTTACGATTAGCCTGTTGCATCTTGGCGTGTATGTAGAAACAAGAATATCCCAACTCGGTAACTTTCTTGGCAAGGAGCTCGACACGGTTAACCGAGTTACAGAAGATGATAGACTGGTTAATTTCCAACTTGGAGAATAGAGTGTTAAGGCAGTGAACCTTTTGGCGCTCCTCAACATAGGCATAGAATTGAGTAATACCCCGCAGGGTAAGCTCCTCCATCAAATTGATAGAATAAGGTTTAGGAACATGCTTCTTGCAGAAATCCTTAACGGTGACGGGGAAGGTGGCACTGAATAAACAGATTTGATGAGCCTTGTCACAGAGATCAATAATCTTCTCAAGTACGGGCTGGAATTCAGGCGATAGGAGCTTATCAGCCTCATCCATAATAATTGTACGACATTTGCTTAGGTCTGCCACTTTACGAGATGCCAAATCTAAAATACGGCCGGGAGTGGCAACGATCATGTGCACGGTATTGTACATACGCATGATATCATCCTTGAGTGATGTTCCTCCCGTAGTGACCATACACTGGATCCCCATATGCTTGCCAATTTCCTTAACAATGGCGGATGTTTGCAGGGCAAGCTCTCTTGTGGGGATAAGGACTAAGACTTGGACATGTGTTTGAGTAGTGTCCGTCTTTTCTAGGCAGGGGATAATATATGCTGCCGTTTTACCTGTACCGTTCTTGGCTCTGGCCAGAACTGCACTCACATTTATTGAATAGATATTTGCAATTAGTATTTTTTCAATACGAATATACATCTGATATGAGGATATTTAATGCACCCAACTTACCATTACGATTCTGTAAAATAATTGGAATCGCTTCCTCTTGAATAGGCGAGGGTTTTTCAAATCCTTTCTCAAAGATCCCCATTAGGAGTTCACGCTTGAGGAAGAAATCCTCAAAGTCACGTCCCTTGGTTTGTGTGACATCCTCTGTTTTGTATCGAGTGTCTTTTACGGGCGCAACTAGCCCCTCCTTGTAGTCTCCATTTTCTATACTTGTCATGATTGTGTGTTGTTTTATTCTCTTGATAATTCTATTGTCTTGGTGTTCTTCTATTTAGATTGTGCTTGTTGAAAGATAAGATATTGTTTCTTGGGGTTGATAGAGCAGATGTTATTTTGTGATGTTTTATCTTTATGTCTTTTATGCCGTGTCACTCTTGTAGAAAGTAGGTGATGCACAGGCGAACTCAGCTTGTTATATATTGATTAAACAAAAGCAAGAGTTGACTTAATGGTCAAAGACGAACGCTAGCAGCTTGAGTTACTAATTCTCAAAGCAGGCAGGCGTTGGATAAGACGTGTGTAAAATGTGTATGATGTGAACACTCGACCTCAGTTTTTGCGAAGAGGAAGTGCGTCAATCTATCACTAGTAATACAGTCACAATATGTGTAGTCTGTGGTATTATATCAATCCGATACGGTGTTTGTTGGTTGGGGTATTGTTTGCTTCCCTTCCTTTGCGTTGATAACTTGCTTTTTATGGCTCCGCCTTGGAAGGTAAAGATACCATAAAAGATACCACAAGCAAAAGAAGCATTTGGGGTCAAAGCTACCTGATAACAAACATTTTCATTGTACCGTATAAGGTTACCTCTTCTACTAGAACCCAAAGAGCTGAATTTAACTCATATAATTGGTTCCCCTTTATCTGAGGATACCGAAAAAGATATTATTACACGTGTAGGTGATCTCTCTTCCTCTGGACTGCCGAGCTATGTAGAAGATAAATGTGGCACGAGGAGCGGGGTAAAGTGTGTGCATTGAAGCCAAAGGAAAGGAAGAAGAAGGTGCTTGTCAAGAGCAAGACAGCTTACTATGATGTTGCTACTAGGCAACGAAAAGAGATTTCTACTTTTGCTCGACTCGAGATGAATGTGCAAGATCAGAGGATCCTTCTCTCTCTTCCGTCCCAGCACTTCATACATATAATAAGCTTTGGCCGATTACGCTTAGTTTAGATCTAGTAAATGTAGCGGTACTTAGGTCTAATATCATTTATGAGATACCACAGCGTCAGCCCTCTGCCTTCAAACACTCTTTATACCCCTACTTAATTGTAGCATCTACCATTACACTCCAAGAACCAACAACATAACCCTAATTACTAGTACTTCCCTCGGATGCAGATCCATTAAATTCCTTTGCCAATTGTCGTGAATTAGCAACAATCTTCTCAATCATATCAACCAAGTAACGTTTATTTTCAATCCTACTTGCAAACTTTTCACTACTTAATTGCAAATCCCCCTTCTTTGGATTATACCTAGGACCGACAATTTCCATAAATATATCTCTTTCGTGATCACTCTCAAATGGTATATCTTTTAAAGCAACTTTAACCGTTACACGATGTTCTCCCGGCGAGACATAGGGTGGTAACGCGAATCTTCCATAGGATCGTGTAGTGAAACGTAAATTAGATTCTAATATACCACATTCTAAACGTTGTTCTTGTAGTTCAAATGCTTTTTGTTCAATTTCTTGAGTAGTACCGAGAGTGGTACGTCCCGCTTCAACATTTGCAAAGAAGTTTGAATATGGGGAAGTGTATGTTTCTCCTGGGTTAGGTTGTTCAAATGGTAGTGTCATTTTCGTGCGGAGTGCACTATACGTTGGTGGTGGTGTTCTTTGTCTGGAGTGATCTGATATAGAACGTTGACTACTTATTGATGATAATGTTCTATATTGTTGAGATTGAGATGATGATGATACTGAGCCACCAACTTCTGACACATCACATGAACATTGTTGTATTGTTGATACTGATGTGCTCTCATGATATAACCGCGGTAATAAACGACGCCCTATTCGAAGGGTATGTAATGATATAGTTTTAGCAGGAACAATAGTCGACATGATGGACAATACTAGCATTATTTAGCGGCTATTGAGATATGCTAAAATTATATTTTATGGGTTTAGGAAGTGAAAAAGGATACCGTCCATGTTTGTGTCGTCGATCTTATTGGCTCTTATCTTATTATAGTGACTTCTGTTGTTTATGTGCTGCAATGATATCTGTTGCTAAACATCCTGTTCATTTCTCTTTGTTTGATTGGTATTGTACAGGGGCTAGGGGTTTTGTACACTTCGAATGGTTGTGGTGTTACCGTGGTATCATAATTGCAATCTACATATCTAAGTACTCCAAGACTCAATTCAAGTCATAAACCTCTAGTTGGTGATACTGTATCAATTACTTGTTACCGTAGGTTATATCATATTTCTATACTTTGGGAACCTTACATCGGTTAGTACTTTGGTATTATAGCCGCTGCTTCCTTATAGCGGAGAGTATTGTTATACGACTAGAATAGAATCAAACAGAGGAGCAAAGTAAGCAAAGCATCAAGCAAACACATAATGAGAAGAAGAAGAAGAACAATATATCTTACCTCTGTTATCAAGACCGATACATCAAAACCAGCAGTCTGGTCATTAGTTGTATGTAGTTTATCATTATCAGCCGGATCGAGAAACATCTGTTCAAAGAAACACACAAGATTGATTATAAGTATGATACGAGCGAAACGATACAGATGATACATTCAAACCCTTACCATTGACAGTACAAATATACCTCGATAGAATAGACAGAGGACTCCGACTGCAATAATAGACCAGAACCAATATTGGGGGAAGAGCGCAAACGGTGATACGATCAGGGTTACACTTACTAGCATATTGACGAAGTGAACATAGGCAAGAGGCATTCGGCCATCGTAAAGGTCTCCCAACCCAGCTATACTGCCTGGCTGAGAGTGACGATAATACCTCATCAACTACTGAAATGCCTCCTTTTGTATTTGCTGTCAATATCAACATGCCAGGACCTCCCAATTATCATATGGTATTCTACTATTCACACATATTGGTTACCCAGTTATATGGTTTGAGGCAAAGAATTTATATTATAAACTGTATATATTATATTATCTTATTATTTGGCTTGCTTTCTTTTCTTATTAGACACAGACTTTCTTTCCACCACCGTTTTCAGCAAATTCAACAGATATACTTTTCTCTCGTTTTCAGTTACTTGTTTCTTCTTTGTTGTATTGTATTGATGATGGGCAATATTGGCATCCATCAATGCACGAATAATGACTTGTATCTCAATCCATGCCCGACTTCTGGCAACTAGTCCTTGACCCAAAGTTCTTGAGTTACATGTAATTTTGCAGCCTAACTTTTTGAAGTAATTGTACTTTTCACCAGTTGCCTTTATCTGTACGCTCTTGTTTCTATTATCATTACCACACCATTCGATTAATTTGACATTAGTTGGATTCGTCTTGTCGAACTTTTGTAATGCTGCCAGTAGATTATCCTTGAGTAGTTCGTCATTTTCACCACCAAGTCTATCGCTCTTGGTAAATTTGATATCATTAACAACAGGTACTATGATATCCTTTAGTTCATTGAGGAGATCAATCTCTTCTCGTGTTTTACCTGATTTAATTCCATTCCATGGAGCTGTTTGCTTTTTGGCTTCAGTCTTGGCAGAGCCACCTTTCACACCCATATTTTCCCTCAAGGCTTTCAGGTAGTCAATAAACTGTTCTTGATTCTTCTCCTCGTCCTTGTGACGATTGTTGTAACTTGCACGAATCAAGTCAAAGGCAAATCTCAACTCAGGAGTGCTATCTGGTTTCCAATCAACTTTGTGAAGTTTCTTGTAGAGTGTTTGCATCTCACCAGTTGTCTTACCACCCTTCTTACAACTACCAAGCATCTCTGTCAAGAACTTGATAAACTCATCTTCGTCAATCTTCTTACGAGTCATGTGCAACTCAAAGATGAACTTCCACTCTGGTGACAACTTATTGTAGTCTCCATCAACCTCTTCATCATCCAATAGTACAGATGCAAGCTTAGTCATCTCGCAGGTAGTATTGCCACCCTTCTGACCACCATCAACTCGGCTATCACGCAATTCTATCAAGAAGTCAATAAAGTCATCCTCATCAAACGCTTCGTCTTCCTTCAGATCTCGCTTCTTGTGTTCCAAACACCAAAAAAATCTCAGTTGCATCACAGGAGAGAGATCATCATGATTCCAATCGACATCATGTAAAGCAGATGCCACTTGTGCTAGCTCACCAGTCGTCTTGCCACCTCTTGAGCAGTTCTCTTTCATCAGCTTACGATGTTCTTCTAGAAACTTCTCCAGTTCTGCTGGTGATAGGTTGCCAAGTCCTGTCCAATCCTCAGTAAATGTACACTCAGAAGTAGTAGAGAACTGTTGAGAATAGAATACAGCTAACCGTTGACTGTATTCGTGATGCACTTCAATGTCTGGATAAGTATGAAGGAATCGATCTTTCCTCATGAACAACTCAGAATGAGGTACACAACCAGCAAATATAGCATGTCTTGTAATAAGTGTATCATCTACCTCAAACAAGTTTTCACGGACTGGTTCACCTGTTGCTAGAATTGACGGCATGTGACCATTCATCCTTGAGTACTTGACCTTGAGAGCTAAAAGAATGACTGGAATGAGATGCATTGTATCTTCTGATATCTCGGCCTTCTCACACACTTTCGGGATCTCTTTAACATAACGAGGCTTGTTCGTTTTGCATACCCAGAACAATCGATCTTGTGTACTGATGCATGACGACTGGTGCTCATCAGTCTTCTCAATACCAGTGCCCCTTTCTAGACAAGTAATGACAGATTGTAGCCAAAAGCCAATACAAGCCTCAGTTGGGTTCATTTTATCGTATGTCCACTGACTGTCTTTCCATTTCTTAGATTTGGGAGTAGCATAATTCATCATTACAAATAGAACATGCGCAGCACTCAATCCATTACCAAGGTTGATTACTCTGCCAGTCTTTGTTGTAAGAAGTTTACCAAGTTTGTCTCTAAGTCGATTGAACTCATGCTCAAAGTCCTCTTGACTAAACTCATCTGAAACTTTCTTCTCTCCAAGCAATATAAGTTTGTACAAGATATGCTCAACAGTTCCCTCTTGATGCTGATTATCTAGAATCTTCTTTGCGTGAGACACAAGATTTGACTTTGTGTTGATACACTCTAGTAGTTTGAGGAAGGAATTCTTTGACTTGCAATTGAAAGTGTTTCCTCGATCGTTCATCTGTCTTTTTGCCTTGTTCAAAATAGTTGTACACGATGTCTTCTGTTTGTTTCCAAATTGTCCAATTTCATCTGAAGACTGACATATCTTGACACATTTACACAGTAAGCCATAATACAAGGCAAACTTATCATCATCTAAATCACTTCCACTTGACAATAGCTTTCCAAGGATAATTGTGTTGACATAATAGAAGTATGTAATACTGCACCGTCCGATATCATCACGATTGATAAAGTAAATACAATGTTGAACACATGCCAATAATATCTCCAAAGCTTGTACATCTTGTGTACAACAAGTAAGATCCCCCAAACACTTGAGTACCTTGTTCAATACACGAGCATCAACGCATCCAATCGGCAATGCATGATCAAAGAGAGCTTCACGGTACTTCTTCAATGCCTCAGCAAACTTGCTTTGACTAAAGAATTCGTCGGCACTTGGAATGATATTGTTGTAGTTGTCTTTAGCGGCATCAGCACGAGCTTCAGCAGCCGCTTCTGCCTCCGCCTTGTCAACTTTCTTGGAACTCTTCTGCTTCTTCTTTGGAGGTTCCTCTTTCATATCAAATATAGTCGGATTTGGATGATGTTCCAAGTCAAAATGATCGTCATTCAGATTGTTGAGGAAGATATCTTCTAAACTGTTGTCTTCTGAATGTTGATAGAAAGTTAAAATGTGGCCGTCTAAGTCATTGTCGTTCATATCATAATCTTCATCTTTGGAATAGTCCATTCGAACTTTGACTGATCGCTTGTGGAAGAAACCTGCACCACGTAGGATATGTTGGTTAGCATATAGATCTCCATCAATGTGATTCTTGTGTAGTCTTCTATCAGAAGCTGCTTTGTGAAGTTTTACAACTAATGCCTTAGCTTCCCTTAACTCTTTGTCTTTATCAATTGGTATATTATCATACATCAGAGGCTCTTTTTCATCAAGTGATTCAATATACTCAACATTTGCTTCAGCATAGACAACAAATGCTCGAGCTATCACATCAAGGACATCAACGTCGATATCATAACGGTACTTGGAAGTGACTCGTGCAACAAACCCATCACCGAACTGTATGTTAGTTTTGCAATATCGCAACACTTGAAATAAGTTGAAAGTACTAACTAATCTGATATCCAAGAAATTTAGCTGCATATATTCACACCAGAGATGGCATTTATCAACTTCCCAAAGTGATTCTCGATATTGGCATTTATCACTCTTACATCTTGTGTCTAATGCTTTGCTAATCATTTCTTTGAATTCAATCCAATTATTTATTACAAAAAGCAATGATGTAATCACTAAGAAGTTGATGGAGTAAATCTGCAGCCATTCAGATGAAAGTACAGATATCCCATAGAGTGCCAATACTAACAGACCACTTGTAACAAGTAAATGAAGACAGAAGAAGTTTGACTCGCTGACTCTATTGTCATTCTTCTGTTCTTTGATGGTATTCTCCCCCTTGATGGAATGTTTAGTAATACGCCTTTTTAAATAACCAATTGTACCGTCCTGGATTGACCACCAGTAGATATAATAGAAATAGCCATATCCAGCCAAAATTGACAAACAACCAATCCTTGTCAAGAAGCTGATGGATGATCCAATAGACAGTATATTGAAAACAAAGAACATGAACATAGCAAGACCGATCTCGCTAATACTCAACTTGCGAGCAATGGTGCGTATCATACCTTGTTTCTTCTCCTTCTTCTTTATATCCTTCTTCTTTTCATCCTTCTTCTTTTCATTCTTCTTCTCTTTATCCTTCTTCTCTTTATCCTTCTTCTCTTCATTCTTCTTCTCTTTATCTTTCTTCTCTTCATTCTGCAGTTTAGCTTGAAATTTGGGAGATGTGTATTCCTTGACAATGGCTTCCTCATCATACTCATCTACATCTTCCTTGGCATCTTCCCTAGTACCTGTAACAGGCTTTACCAGATGTAATAGCCAACATATTACTTTACTAAGACAATCTGTAACGGCGGGCTTAACAAGATATACCAGCAAAATGATACAAAGGAGAGGTATGAAGTCATCATAATGGATGTTTTGATATTCGGACATGAAGACATACTCAGACTCAAATTTATCAATATTGTCAACTACTACCACATCCGGTTCAGTAACAATGGTTGTACCAAATGATAATAAATCTTCTTCATTGATGGCAATGGTTGAATTGGAATTGGAATAGGTGATATCAAATGAAGTAGACCACAGCTTGATGCCAGTTATGAAGTTAGTAGACACATAAGATAATAATGTAGCAATGATGAACGAGTACAGAATGTATTTGCCCATCGCCATCATTGCTACAAACCTCTAAGTAGATCAATCTGTGTGTCTGTGTAGATAAGATGGTGAGTATGATAAGGAGCAACATCTCAAAATCTATATAAAACAATTCAACAACATCTCAAAATCTATATAAAAACATGAAACATAAATAACAATATAACAAACAATACAAAACATACCTATAATTGATTTGACTGAATTAAAGTATAGAAGAGAGAGAGAGAAGAGAGTATGTACATGAGATCACCTCTCAAATATTTAAACAGCAGAAGTTTATTTCCCCCCTGAGGTGAGTTAAAGAACCACCACAAGTAAAGATAATCACCTCTAGACTCCAAGCAGATCAATCTGTGTATATAATGGATAGAGAGAAGAGTGATGAAATAGATTGGTTAGAATAAAATTTGGGCAGCAATTCCCCCCAACAGAAGAAGTCAAGGATCCTCTTCAGGATAGCACCCCTCAGGGGGTGGCCGGCACGTAGCAGGACTTGATCTTATTGAGCCAATAGAAAGATCTCTAGCACATCGTCAATCATCTCGTCGTCATAACAGCCGTGTCGCTTTGCTTTAATATAATGCCTCTGCTGGTACCACTGCTGCACAAACCGCATCCCATCGAACTCACATCATCTCTAACATGTTTCCAACCAATCACATGGTGCCAGGGCGTAGTATGTACTACATTGGACGATATACCCTGTATAGGAGTTGCAACAATCGATCACATCTTGTGTAATGCAGTAGTAGTAGCCATCACTTCCATCTCCACCCAAGAAACTACCCTCCCATTCCAACACTAAACCACCCAGCAATGTAGATGATATGGGAAGGGATAGGAGGGTATACAGGTAGCACTGCCGTCGTCGCCGTCGAACAAATCAAGCAAATAGATCCGCCTATCTCAATTGATGTGATGGATTGATATGCAGCGCAAGAAACGGGCAATCCAAATCTTGACAAACTGCATTGCACCCCAACTATAACCTCCTCAACTAACAACAAATAACAACAATATAACAACCCCCACGTAATATATTAAACCTAAATATGTCATTAATAATAGGAAAACGAATAATACCAGTTAGAGGGGTTAATTCAACCTAAAAAGTCTAAATTACCTAATAATGCACTACAAATCCTGTACATACTCACCTATTAAACCCACACAACAAACAATACAACACTATTAGCGGCACAAACCTGTTTATATATGAATAAATTATATACATGATGATTGTTAGTGGTTAGTTTGGTGTATAATTAAATTAATAGCAATTTCAGTGAGATGGTTCATCGTTATTAAATTGTGAATACATCGCAATACTCCTCAAATAATGATTCCTATACGGCAATGATAATCTCCAACGTTTCATAGTATAATAGTCGTTCACTAAACACAAGGAGACGATTACTGATGGCGATCTGACGACGTATAGCAACCTACTTAACCACAATATGCACAATGAAACACCAAAAAAACAAATTTAAATTAAACCACGGCATTGGTAGCTGTAAATATCCGCCCAATCAATTTATAAACTTCTATACATGAATATTACCCGACAAAACCGACTTACCTTGAACTTCAATGGATAGGAAGATATTGATTGAAGAGCACACTCGATAGTAGTAAAACGATCAACTCGAAAAGTGAGCTTTTTTTCAGGATCAGTACGTACGATACTACTTATTTTCTACGTAACTACCTTAAGTGCCATCGAGTCTAGAGTAGACTATACCTAGTAGTAGTCTTGATAAATTATTACCCCACGGAAGCTGAATGCAGAACAGTCTTAGAATATTGTAGGGTGGGGTCGGTGGGGTAACAACTAGCACTAAAATGAAAAATAAAACCCAGAGATAAATTCAGCCATCAACTAGAGAAGCACATTGAGCTATAGGTACCTACACATCAAATTAACAACTAAACCCCAAGATTATCAGAGTGACGGCGGTCAACAACAACACAATAAACAATAATATGAATGCAATAGAGGTGGTTATCACTTTTTCAAAACACATCATTTGTTAGCAAAAAGCAAAAATCTCTATACACAAGTAAACACTTGCCTTATTTTATTAGCCATCAACTCAATCAACGCTATCGATCACATTATTGATGTGTTATTAACGTAACAACAACAATTAGATTGACGACCGATACACAAATAATAACAATAATATGAATGCAATGGAGAAGACCCACCTCTAACAAGGTTGACATAGAATCAGCTGTTGACGTGTACCGAGATACCTGCCAACAACAGGCATTAGTCATACTCGAGTGTGCATCGTCTCCATCAATATATAAACAAGATCGCCGTGGCGGTAGAGTAAGCCGTTCCCAAGACTTCATGGAAAATTTGTCATCTTCTCATATACTACATTCATTGCGCTAATATCAGCAGTTATCTCTCCTCTTTTGACAGCAAGAGATAGTCTTCCAAGCAACCAAGTGTATGTAGCTTGCCAAGCTCCTATTCCCCTATCTAATACTTTATTTAATGAAGAGTACTCACTACTGGTAATGAGCTTTTTTGATAGGAGATATGATATACCTTCGGGAGTTTGAATGCAAGAAAACCTCTCTAATAGCGATCCCCAGGCCATTAGATGAAGCAGACTTATCAATCGGGCGATGTCAGAAAGAGCCTGTTGACCTTCGATAGTATCGGCGGCAGTTGATGCTGTAATGGACGAGACATCGTTAAATCGACCTTGGATGATCCGAGTCTCATTATAAAAGTTGCGCCAGAAGGAGAAGGATGCGCCTAGAAAGAAAGTAGTGACAAAGGATGTCAATCCAAGAGTCAACTGCCACCATCCATAAATGAGATCTAGCTGTAGAATCAAATCATTCTCAGCATCTGGCGTCCAATCCTCAGTTGAAGCAGAGACAATGATACCAAATAGTGCAGTCAAAAGCATTATGAGGATTACATCCTTCCATACAAACTGCAATATTGTACCACTCCATTGTCGCACGAGCCACCGGACTGAAGGTTTATAAGGTCTGATTATCGTACCTACAGTTGACATGTGTTGCATGAAAAGAATAATAAACATGAGAGTTTGTTACGAAGAAGTCAAGTTCGAGTCTCTAACTCGAGGATATTGAGATATCATTTATGAACTTCTTACCTTTGTTTATCTTTCTGTCGGCTCCAGAGAATACATTTACACAAGCTTGTATCTTAGTGATTGATGTACGAATCTTTTCCAATTCATCAGGTAAGAAGTGTGAACGATAAACACTTCTTGGTAACCGGTATACGACACTGGGTGTTTTAGTAATGATACTCGCCGATCGATCTACGTCATCAAACAGGATTGCAAGCTCTCCAAAGGTTGTACCTTTATCGATTGTTCCAAATTTGCCTATGACTTGTTTATCATTCTTTGTTACTATGCATTCACCATCATATAATATGTAGTAGTAAGTAGAAGAATCACTACAACCCTGCTCAATAATTGATACTCCTGCTTCATACTCCGCTATCTCAAATTTTTCTGCAATATCTTGAATAGTTGCATCATTTAGTGATACAAATAGAAAGTTAGTCTTCAAGTGATCTGCTACCCATGACGCAATCTCATCATCCTTATTCGCATCGTTATCATCTATAGATACTTGTAGATTGCGTAGACTTAATGGACTACGATTAATCTTCTTCGGGACGGAGTTAATAGATGATTCTTCTTCTTTGATTGTCTTTTCCTGAAGATAGTTTTGAAATCTCAAATTTGATACTCTCTTATGTTCGATTGGATAGGGTAGTATCTCCTCGGAATCCTCTTCCAATTTGGGTATGATTCTACTTATTCTTGACATTGATATACGAGATATTCGTTTGTTCTTCTTCTTCTCTTTCATCTCATCCTGAACATCATGTTCATGTAATGTGAGCTGTTTCTCCACCAATGTCGTCCTTTGATTCTCAATGTTACTCATAGTATTATCGACGGTGGGAAGAGGAGGAGTACCGACCGGAGATGATAGAAAGGATAGGAAACCAGCAAATCCTTCAGAATCAGTCTCTGACTTAGTATCAATGGTGTCAGGTTGTACCATGTTATCTTCTTCTTCAATGACTATTGTCATTGCAATTGCGTAATATAAATATAAGTATTAATGCCAATCAATTGTTGCCAAGTGGATGCTCTGATGAGACGCTTACCTAGGGGGTCAAGCGATACTAATACAATCCAAATAGATGGAAGAATAGAGATATCAAATGAGTGGAGGAGAGTTAGTAGAATGAGAAGTTGTATGAGCAGTTGATAGCAAAATAATACCATAAGATTCGCAAGGTGCTAACTTAGTCAAAAAGGATACCACCCCAACATATCATTCTATCTATCTCATTCCTACATACTATGGTAATGACAGTTTCTGTTGTTGGTTAGTAAGTTGCAAATAATACACTCTTTGAATGGCTGTGGTATGAGGTCGGCGTAATAACTGCGGTATTTATTATTTAATCTAGAGCAAAGTTGAGTGGATACCACAAATCAGTTGACATACGCAAAAAGTTGTTGCAAAAAATACTGTTGAAATATCATACGACTCTTCGTGATAAAGAGGATGAATGATAATGGGGATAACAATGAAGGGTCATCACGAGATGATGTCGATCCTCCTTCTTCTAACAATACTAATGAAAGTAATGCATGGAATACAGGTTTGAGAAGGAGACGGCGTAATAGACAAAATTCAATAACAAGCAATTCTTCGAGCAACAGTAATATTAGATCACCCAGTCGAAACAATAATAGTTATAGAGGCAGTATGAATGGTTCTGCACCGCCATTTAGTGGTACGAATACTAATAATGCACACATTGGTTCGTCTGGAGGGTTATGTAGTAGTGGTGGAGGTGGCCTAGGAGTTGCAACACAAGGCACTTCACATCATTTTGAAAATGGTAGTCATCATTACAAAACACCAATAAAGGATGGAAGCAATAATAATAATAATGATAAAGAAGGAGCTGTTGGTGGTTTAGTAGCAGCCACACCCTCATCAATAACCACAGCTGGTGATACTGCCGAAAGTACACTTGTATCACAATCTCCAAATGCTGCATTAACATTACGTAGAAGGCGTAGTAGTAGTAGACGTTTATCAACAATCAATACTTCCACACAACCAAATAATAATAGTTTACAACGTCAATATCAACTATTACGATCACAAATTATGTTATTATTAGGCACCTCCTCTATTGGATTAATATTATTCCTATTCTATGCATTACCACTTGCA
>Ga0214477_100565_pt1 | contig 25284 bp, 22 predicted proteins | sample M1_20Mar14CPVII9_FD_165058 | JGI IMG/M metagenome (GOLD analysis project Ga0214477, IMG submission 165058) | Marine eukaryotic communities from Monterey Bay, California, United States - M1_20Mar14CPVII9sort6BwellC16 | ecosystem: Environmental > Aquatic > Marine > Unclassified | place: USA...
GAAGATTCATTACAGCCCTATGTGATGGATGATGATGAAGAGGATCTACGCCGCGTTCCAAGACCTCGGACACTTCGAGAGTGTCTTGCCTATCTTCTCGTAGCGGATAAGGAAGACTTGGCATATGACAAACATTATGCGGCTCTTTCTGAGTTGACGACAATCATCACTTCCCAGCCATTAGACTTACTGGATGTCGTCTCAACATTAGTTCGAGTTCTGTTGTTTCTTGAAGATAAATTCAGTATTGATCAATACCATGTAAAAAGATGGGATAGCTTGATGGCGTTTGGCATTCATGCTCCGTTTGAGACTTGTATGGTTTTAGTTAGAGAAATGAAAGGCAATATTTCGTTAGGCACTAGATTGGAGTCGTTGGCTCTACTGAGGGGTATTGCAGAAGAGTTAACAGGTACTGCAAGCAAGCCAAAAATAGAAACCTCATCTATCAATAACTCTATTGACCAAGAAATTGTAGCTTGTAGTACAAGATTGAAGCTTGCGCTAAACCTGAATGATACAACAAATGAGGAGAAGAAGGATGAAAGTACAGAGCTGGCTAATACTCAATCATCAAAGACTCGACGATGGCGAAGACCTCGTAAACCAACAACTGCCACCACAAACAAGTTTGGTGCGGTATCTGTTCAAATGATTTACTCATTGTTTTGTTTCCTATCTCAAACTAAAGGCGATGCTTCCATTTGGTCTGGTGCAAACGGCGAAAGGTTCCTCGTTGAGTTTCTAAAGACACTAGCAATCATGCTACACTGTGCACGAACATATCCAAGCCCTGCCTTACAAGTTCTTGCTACAGATTTGTTTGACTTGGCTTGGTCGTTTAATGATGCCTTGTCTTCTGAGGTTCGATATGCAGCATTAATTGCGATGGCGGCTATTATGCCGCTGCTGCCAATTGAGTTTATGTTGCGGCACTCACAAGGAATGACAGCTTTTCTCAACCAAACAAGTAAACTTGATCAAAATGTTGAATGTCGACAACTAGCATCACTGATTGTGGATAACATTGGGGATAGTATGAATGGAAATATGATAACTGAAAGACAAAGCTAGCTTTAATTTGAGTTTAGATTCTAACTGCAACTCTCAGGGTTGCACTCCTTGCTCTGCTATTTGCAGCGACTTCTTCGTCTGTTGCTTTTCGTGGCTTTGAAAGTGGTTCAAATGGTAGACTGTTATTGTTTGTATCGTCGTCACCAATTATGTTTCCATATAAATCTCGCTCGAGAGCTCCGCCTCTCTTGCGACTACCCTTTTCAAATAGATCAACTTTACCATCTCTAATGACACGTTTTGTCATCTTATCTTCCATACTATGATATGACAATACCGCGAGAATACCATCATAAGTCTGGTCAGTACTACTTGTGTTCATTTCCATTGATGAAAAGTGATACCTACTACGAGCTAATGCCCAAGGAGCAACACCTTCCAGTACCTCCTTTAAGGCTCCATCTTCCTCATTTACAACAATTCTTAATGCTTGGAATACACGAGCAGATGTTGCAATCAAACCTGCCCTCTTTTGTCTTGCAAATGTAGGAGTCACTTCGTTAATAGCATGAACTAAATCTGTCGTAGTGTACAATGGACGTGAGGCAACTATGGCCGATGCTACTCGTTTGGCCCTTGGCTCATCTCCATAAGTTCTAAGAATATCTATGATTGTTGCTTCATCAAACTCGTTGCATATATCTGCTGCCGTGAGACCCCCAGTAACTTGTGAGTTTCCAGACATTCTCATATCCAGTGGTCCGTCTTTCATGAAAGCAAAGCCTCTCTATTTTTGAAATGGAAGAGAGGGGATAGCTAACATTTGTTAGATCTAAACACAGAATTCATATCATATAAAAACTAACGCGGACTTTCCTGGGCTTCATCAATTTGATGAGAAGAGACACCAAGATCTAGTAGCATTCCGTGAACACCAATGGGGAATTCAACTTCTTCTTCTGCAGTACCATCGTCGACAGTTGATTGTTCTCGCTTTCCCAAGAGCAACTTTCCTGACACAGGATGTCGCACTTGAGATAAGGCAGTCATCAGATTTCTAAAGTTTGATTGTACTGGAATGAACATTGGTCTCTCCTCTTCCCAGCCACATTTCAAGTCTCCATTAATATTCTCTCCCAGTATATATTCAGAAGTTCCTAAATACTCGTTCAATCGAGTTGATGCAGTCGACAATGCTTCGGGATCAACATCACATCCAAGTAATATATCTCCTGCTTTTAATTGTTGAAGCAATGCTTGTGAATGACCACCTCCGCCAAGAGTTCCATCAATAAATATTCGTCGCTGTTGGTCGGGAAATTGCTGTGATGATGTTGGGTGTACCTTCTTCTCCTTTTCTATAACACCTTGTTCTACTTCATCATCGTCGTCATCATTATCCTCATAATACCCAGCCTTTCTCCGCTTAGCATCAAGTATACTCTTCTTCTTCCTCCATTTCTCCTTTCTAGCCTGTAACATGTCACCAAAATCTCCTTGTTGTAAGAGTGCATTTATACATTCTTCAGGCATTACTGGTGCATGATATTCAGAAGCAAATGTAGGTATAAACTCTGTTGTTGTTGTTTCTTCTTGCTCATCAGTTAAACTATCCTCTTCCAACATCTCAAGAATATTTGCATTGGGAGTTTTTATCATATCATCATGGCCATCAATCGTTTGTTTACTTCTTCTGGTTGTAGGTTGTAGCTTGGCCTTTTTCCTCTTGCCACCATTCCTCTTCTTTGCCATCAACTTTGTTGTTGTATGATATCTGTTAATAAATTGCAGAGTTGTTGTAGGTTGTATTGTTTTAGGATATGTTTCCACATGATATTTAGATTTTGATATAAATCGAGATGATGGTTGTATGAATGCCGCACCACCGTGGCTTGTGTACCGTGTTGGTATATTATCTTGGAGATTAGATGTTGACATTCTATTGCAGCAATTGATGGGAAATATATTTCTAAACCGTTGAGTACTTCGACTAGCTGCACGAACACCAAATATGTTGGCACATGATGTCGTGACAAGTATAGTGGTCATTATTATTATACAATTATCCATAGGTGAACTATAATGGTACTGATTGATAATACCTACGATATCTACTACTGAGAGTGGTGGGAGCGAGGTGGTGGGTATCGTCAAAAAAAAAAGATACCGCCCAAACTCACGGACGCATGGACTTTCCCTCAATATATCTCAACAAATCCTCCAATCTAGATGACAGTATAATATATAGGCTTTTCCACTTCTCTTCAATGAGTTGATGAGATAGGTATTCTTCCATGAGTTGAATAGTTATTATAAACTCTAACTGAGACAAGGTTGTTCCTTTTACTTATATGAAAGTGACTTGATCATCTCATCACATTTATCACATGACATGGCACAATAATGATGCATCCATTCAATATACTTGCCAGACTCGCATTTCCCATTAGTTGCAAGATCCGTACAACTCTCGTAATAGTTGGCACACCCCGGCTGAGATACTTCAATATCATACTTGAAATTGACAACACGATTAACACCTCGAGGCATGTGTTCCCTTGAGGCAATGATAGTAGAGCTTGGCAGCTTGCTCATTATCAATTCAACGACGATTTCGTGATGATCAAGAAGCAACATAATGTTCTCTCCTTCCCCTCCCCTTTTCTTTTGACTGCCATAGTTCTCTTCCTCTGTCAATATGTTGATGGTATATACCGAGGCTCCATTCCAAGTTATAATGAGATGTCCAATCGAAGCTATTGCGACAGCTACTGCCCCATCGCCCACAGCATAATCATTTTGAGTAGATTCTGCAAAGGCATTTGATTTCTCAATCACGACTGACATCAGTTCATTGACACTGTTTGAATACTCATTATGATCACTAATGTGAAGCTGATAGATACTTTGTGCGGCCAATGGTTGTTGATAGCTGTACTGTTTCATGGCATCAATTTGGTTATATTCATCTGCCGAAAAATGATGTGGATTGAAGTTTTGTTGAAATGGTACAGGCCCAGATCTCATACTTTCAATTTCTATTGACAAGTATTTTTCATCTTTCAATTGTTCAACCATTGAGAGGAGCTTAGGAACAAATTCGTTGTTTGCCGATGCTATTAGCCCAACCTTGGCTGTATCGTCGATTTTAAGTGTAGCGCTACGAGCGAGATTCTTAGAGATGCGTCGATTGCATCGTGTTAGCATCTGTCTCTCTTCTTGGCTTGAGAGAGAGGTTACAAAGACCAACTGTTCTCGAAGATAGGGGTGTCGTTTCGCCTTTAAGATTTTATCGTTGCAAAATATAGCAGTGCTATGCTCGACCAAACTACGATCCGCATTAGGATCGACGATCAACACACTGAAAGACTCTTCTCGTTTAGAAGAACGCATGATACTCTCTTCTCCACATGCATAAACATGTGACAGCGACTTGCCATTTTCATCTTCTTCCCCCCGTGTGATTTTGTTATCAGGGTTGTGTATGTCGGGGCACGACCATATCGCGACGACATTGTCAACATTCTCGTTGTTCATTAGAGATGCTATTGAAGTACAGTCATCTACATCCCTCACACCACAAATTACAGCCGTAGCTTTGTCGGTTTTCTGTGGCAGCATCGCAAGAGTCTTTGTAACAATTGTATCAAAGATGTCTGTGGAAACTTTGTCTTCGACTTCATTGGAAGCTGCTGGTACTGCTGACTTATTCTTACAACGTTTGTTCAGCTTTTGTCCCGGACCTTTTGTCTCTAACTCTTCCAACCAATCTTTGTGTCCGACCATGCCACCATGTATCACACGATAAGACGAGTAAGAGTCTAGGACTCCGACTACACCCAATAGTGCTTGGAGAATGTCATTTTGTTTCCCAAGTTGGGACCATAAAAGAATTTCAATGCCAATGGCCTGATGTCCCTGATATGTATGTGCAGAAATGTATCCTTCTGCCAATGGTATGAAAAGAGATGGTGTAATGCCTTTCCCTTGTGGTAGGAAGATACTCTTCTCAAGAGGAGTAAATCCTAAAGCTTGTAAAGTCTTCGCAAAGCTTTCCAAGTCTAGATTCTTTGTAGTATTCTCCGCTTCAACGACCAATAGAATACCAGATGATTCAGTTGGCGTTGTAGGTCGCTGCTGCTTCTTTTGAACCTCGGCATTTGAATCATCATCACAAATCTCATTATTTGCATAGTCGATGATCATTTTGTAGTGATTGTTCTCGTTATCGAGGGGCAAATATGCCAGAGTTGAAATATTATATTCGTCTACCAAGCCACCCTTGAGTTTAGGGCGAAGGAAGTCGATTGAATTAGATCCCATTGCCCAGTCTTGATCACATAGCATTGGGTTGCTATCCTGTAGTATGTTCAAGATGGTTATTATATGAGTGCACAGTCAATAGTAATGCATTGAAAGTTGAAGAACGCTCACCATATAAACAGAGATACTGTAGTCAAAATACTTTCTCATCTGGCTAAAGTAATCCTCGTTCTTGACCATTATGCCTTCTGGTTTGAGGAGCATCGTGAGTGCACTGAAGATATCAAGATCATCATTCACTGAAATACTCATTCCTGTTTCCGATAAGTCAACCATAATCAAATCAAAAGTGCCGAACCATTCTCTTGGTATCAGTGCTAATGACTTGGCCGCATCACCAAACCACCATTGAACACGAGGATCCTCAAAATGTGGCCGAGTATGAAAGTGTCTAAGACTCTCTCTTACATTCTTTTGATCTAATTCTAATCCAATTATCATTTCTATATCTGGATACTTTAATGCTTCAGCTAAGAGCATTGAATCGCCTCCACCAATGAAGGCTACCCTCTTGAGCTCTTTTAAATATGCCGCTGGAAAATGAACAAAGGGCTGTGACCCGATATGAATGAAAGAAGAAATAGATAAGATATGAAGCAATGTGGGCAACAAACACCGTAGGATCAGATAAATTAAGAACTCTTCTTTACTTGTATGAAACATGTACTTCGTGTGCAAAACAGTACTAGATATTTAGTCTCTTCTCTTACCTCATGGTAGTGTGGACGGTAGGAAGAACAAATCTGTACGATATCATCGAGAGACATACAAACATCCAATGAATTGCCTGTTCGTCCAAACAATTCGCCCCTTTTCATTGTTTTTGTATATATGGTTGTAGTTGATAGTGTTGATAATGATGAGTTGGTAATACATTCAACATTAATCAAACAATAGTTTATAAATACAGATACTTACCATGCCAGTTCTTGATAAAAACTTGAACTTTCTTGAAAGTATTTGAATCCCCGAAGGTTAAGATATTCGTTACAGCTAACTTGTTCGCCTAAAAAAAGAGACATTATGTGAGCGATTAGAATATTAACAACCATTTCAAAACCTTCTTACCTGCTGGATCATTATCCATGTCAATATGTGCATGTGGATTACCAGAACGTTGTTGACTATTATAATCATCATCAGATGAATCCTCCTCATCTGAGGAGGATATGTCATCACTTGAATAGTAAGGATTTACACATGAACCTTCACCATCATCAATGGTTCCATTCGGACATTCAGATTCTTCTCCAGTTGCAAATAAGATATCATTCTGACACAAGAGTAATAGGATGGTACCGACCAACGACAGAGCACTTGCAATTGATTTCATTTCCGATTTGTTGTAAGAGTTGTAGTATTATAATAAGTAATTGCCACGAACCTACAATATCCACTAGAAACCCACCAATCGTCCACACTAGTATTATGCAATAGCTGCAAGCCAACAACATATCAAGTAGGAGAGCTATTGTAGCTTGCCATTATGTCTTAAAGTTCCAACATTCCACGTGTTCGATGGGGGTAAAAAGAAATAGGTAGGAAGATACGATACGATACGTAGATACATACAGGCTAGAGCAACTGATGATCTATCTCCTATCTACATTTCATCTCTTATCTGCATTTCATATCTAAATTCAAAGTTTAGTTTAGCTGGGTTTTGCTCCCCCAAACCTAGACTTCATTTTATTGTGATGGTAAAGAGGTGAATAGTTGTTGATTTAACTTTAGGTATCATAGTGCGAACGCCCTCCTTTTTCATCTACGTGCAATCTATAAGTACAATTATGTATCATCTTTCAGCCAACAAGATCTAAGGATGTTCTTCTACCCAAATGATTACTGCTGGACACCTCTCTTTGGAATTTGTTATGTGTATAGTATAAAAGGTTATAACAAAGACAAACTCTTTCTCTCTTCTCTCGAGTTAAGTCATCATCCAAGTGTAAAGAGATGTTTGTAATCATCATACAACATTCATGCTGCTGTTAATGGTTTCTCCTGTATCGTGGCTGAATCTTCTTTTCCCTCCTTACCCTTCTCTTCTTCCTCTTGTTCTTTTATATGATATTCATCCGTTGCCCATACCGCTTTATTATTGTCATTTTTCAACCTATCAGCCCGTGCAACATTAACAGTTAATGTCTTACAGAATAATTCTGCCCCATCCATATTGTAGACTGCTTCGTTGGCATCTTCTGCCTCAACAAATTCCAAAAAGGCAAAACCTTTATGGGTGCCTTGGGCATAATCCATCGGGATATCAATATGTTGTATCGGGCCAAAGGGTAGGAAAGCAGCTCGAAGAGTAGATTCTGTAACAGCCGAGTCCAATCCACCAATGTATAGGGCTCTACGTGATTGCAGTGACGATGCTTGTGACATATTTTGATAATTGTAGAAAGTACTTTGTTGTACGATGTTCCCTTCTTCTAAGTATCCTACTATGTACTAACTAACTGTAGACTACTCCTGCCAAGCAACTGCTAGTGTTGTTTTCGATATATCACGGGGTAAATTGTAAGATGGTTTGGTGTTGTTGTCTGCTCTTCCTCTTTAAAGTATACTAATAATACTAACTGCGACGATAAAATAACAGCTTTCAGTATCAGATATATACTTGAATCTAGTGAACAGCCTTCCTATCAATTAACAACAAAGCTTACCTACAATATTAATACTTGGTTATTAATGCAACTTCGAAAGTCAGTACCATTTGTGTACCGGTATCCTAACACAAAACTTTGAGGGCTACTTTTACTGACGATAGGTATAGTGTAAATAATACTTAAGGTTGTAGAATAGAAGCAGTATTGTTAGACCATGTCGCCACCAGACTTTGCCACCGGGACCTTTGATGATCCTAAACATAAAGTTAGTGGTCCAGGATTGATACGAACAATGTATTCAGCTGTAAGTTTATGTGAATTATTGATTTTAAGTTGATGATGATGTGAGAGTTCAGTTGGGGGCTGTGTATTGTGGTCAATAAAAGAGATACGTTATATCTGTTTGTTATTTAATTTGTGTTGATTCTATATATTCCTCACATCTAAAGACTGTCAATCAATTATTTCTTTTGCAATTGTGCAAAAACACTCAAACATCATAACAAACAACAAACTAACAATAACAACAAAAATGATAAACACAATAGGGTATTGGTGCTGGCGTCGGTACATTCTTTGGAACGTGTATTGCAGCATGGTACCCCGATCCTATCACTTCCATTCGAGGGGGTATTCCTGGTCATACTGATATCCGTGCCGTAGGAAGAACAATTTTTCGTCCAGCAATGTGGTTTTCCTTAACAGCTGGTACTTACACTGCAGTAGAATGTGCCATGGAGGCTGCTAGGAATGAAACACAGGATTATTTCAATAGTTTAATTGCTGGTATGGCTGGTGGTGCTGTTATTGGTCTGACGAATGGTCGTCCACAAGTTGTGGCGGCTACTGCCATCGGTATGGGAATATTTATGGCCGCGGTGGATTTATCAGGTTCCAAGTCAGTATGGAATGAAAAGGAGTTAGATCATAGAATTACTGGTGCCCTTCCAAAGCAACATGTAGAGAGTGATGCTCTAGCAGCATTAAAAGAGAAATTCCCTCAACACAAAGATTTATAACTCGAGTCAGGATTAGATGATGTCTGCAGGGTGGAAATCATCATATTATACTGAAGATATTGGATTGGTATTTAATTGATGGAGGATGTTTTTGATGAGTCTACAACATCCCATGCCTTTTTATGGAGTACCGGAGATCTAGACTCTCCTGTCCGGTTGAGAGAGAGACAACTTTGTCTAAATAAATAAATATGTATCATTAGGACAAATTTAGCTAGAAAGATATATGTAGCTATTGAGTGATGTAAATGTTGTCAGGATTTGATATTGATTCAAAGCAGTAGTCCAATGTGGTAGATCTCGCAGCGGCCAGATTTTGCTTAGTAGTGGTCCGGTGAGGATATCAAAAGCGAAGGTGCATGCATCATGATGCACCGTATCATGGGCAGTATGCATGCCTATGTTTGTTAATTGTTGTGCTGGCGTTATAATCGTAGAGCCATCGATGGCTATCTCCTATCTTCTCATACTACCACAGGCTGCATACGCCAACATTATACTATAATAATATACCATAATGTCTGCAAAACAAGTATACCAGCCAACTAAAGAGGAAGAGAATATACTCTACCTTGCAACTGGATTTAGATTTACACCAGCAATTGAAAGAGGTTTTCCATACCCATGGTGTGCAAAGATAGGCAAGAAGGGTTGGGTTATACGATCATGTCCTCCGCCTCCTCGTATTGGTAAAAAGTTTGTTGATAGAGGAGTGGAAATAAAAGGATGGACTTCTGCTCATATGATGTTTAGTACTATGAAGGAGTTGCAGCAACGTGAGAAGAAGAAGGAGAAGAAGATGAGTATTGGCACCGGGCCAATAAAGAAACGATATGTCACAACAAATCCTCATCAAGATGAATCTTCTACAAATATATGTCAAAACCTAACTGCAAATGATTGGTTGCACAATACACAACAAGTACTTGCTAAGAGAAGGGAGGATGAGTTTGAATCATTCCTTAATGAAAAGAGAAAACAGTTTGCAAAGGAGACAAAAGAGAAGAAACAACAGAGGAGGAGAGAAGAGAAACAAAGGAAAGATGAGGAGACTAAACGCAAAGCCGAGAAGGAGTTGGCAGATATAGTAGCTAATGCAAATACACTTCCCCTTTCGTCTATTAGAAAGAAGCATAAGAAGAGTAGGAAGATGACTCCAAAAAAGCGTACTATCAACAATACAAGTATGCAAAATCCAATCAATTCAATTACGCTTGGTGAAGACCCCGAATTAGATTTAATGATTGAAGAAATAGTGCATGAGTTTGGGCAAGTATCAGAAGCAAATGGTGGAAGTGGGGTGGAGCTTGATGATGGTGCAGTATTGTGTTTAGCGGAGGCGGCTAGAGATGTAATAGCACATGAAGGGATGCCGGATTTATATAATAATCAGAATCTTTCCAATGGTATGGATGTTGCACAAAGTGCAAAAGCATCTAATACTAGTGAGGATGAAGACGAGTGTATAACAAACATGATTGAGCAGCTAATACAAGATTCGGGTTGTCTCTTTGATGGTGATGCTCGGGACGCACTGAAGGGGGTTGCTACTGAGTTATTGAAGGAAGATTAGATGATATATTTGGATATTGTATCAAGTTTTGATATAAAATAATACATACATATACATGAGAAGAGCATGATGATAATGATTATATTATGTCATGATAACTCTCTGGCCTCTCAACGGTTGCTATCCATTCAACGCCCTTTGAACTTGCAGAGCCTTGAGCTTTCTCATAAATCATCTTCTTGGTATGCATGTGCCTTATGCTGTCTCGCACAGTGTTCATCAATCTCGGCATGAGGGGTGCATCTTTTTCTTCCATTGTGCTAAGTAGGTCCTTGTTTTTATACCAATGTCCTTGATAATGACGAACTTGCATCACACTTTCTGGTAAAACTTCCATAACTTTGTTCATTTCATCATAGTCTCGTGACAAAGCATGAGTCCACATTGGTCGCGGTGCAATGTCAAAGTCACGAACATTGGCAATATACTTTTGTCTCCCTGTGTGAAACTTTCTATCCATTTCGGAGCAATTCTTGCCGAGGCATTTGCAGTTCGATGGACAGTGAGGCTTGGCTTCTATTCGGTTGTATCTTTCCAGTATAAGTTTATCTTGAATTGCCAGCTCTTCTTCATCATTAAGCTTGGTGAATATCGATGACACAGTGTTACTGTTGAAAGAGCAAGCTACTATCCCTCTTTGTTGTTTAGCATTATCACACATGTCCATTGCTTTTGAAAGACTCCCGTCGTCTCCGACTGCGATTTCATCAATGTCACTGAAGAGGGCATAATCATACACACCCCTCGAGCGCAAGGCGCAGTCAGTTTGGGCAGCCCACTTTGCATGCTCATATGTCTTCTTGGTGGTGTATCCTCCTGATGCATGATCAGACCAATCATGTCTTGTTATAAACTTTTCATCACGATACATTTGCAGAGTTGATTGTACCTCAGGTGAATGCATATCAACATTGTAAACATGCACATGTTCAACGCCAATTGCTTTGTGATATTCCAGATATTCTATTATCCAACGTGGGTCTTTGAGACCATATGCCGGATTGAGACAATGAACAAGTTTGTCATGTTTAGTCGTTGAATGTGCATTGATAACTTTTCCAACAGGGCGTTGAAATGAAGAGCCAATAGAAATCAAAAATTTATCATCTGAAGACCTCAATATCAACGGCGGATGTCTTGACTGGCCTCTGTCGAAGTTTAATTGTTCACACATTACAATCGTTGTCCGAAACCGATCACCGTTTGTCGAGAATGGAGTATTGTACTTCTCTCCTCGCTCATAGTAGTGTTCTTTGTATGGCATGTTACCTTTCATCAATATGACAGTGGCAGGTGAGTTGTGAACATCTCCATACGAACATGTGAAATCGGCTCGAATGGTTTCCTCTCCATTTTCGTTGTTGAGTATAGTTATTGGCAACAAGCCGTCCCCAAGTACTGAGATGACTTGCTTCTTTTTATATTGAATGATATATCGATCGATGGCAATGAAATTTCCGTCATCGCTACGAACAAATGCATGTTCTATATCACTTGTCAATGCCGGTGGTAAATAATCAGTTTCTGATGGGGATTTTGTGTTGGCTGATTCCTCAGACGGCGGTGGAATAGCATATTTGGTATCAGGATGCATCAACATCCAGCACATGTTTGAATCTAATGGACAGTTTAAAGTGTGAGATTCCGTCTCTAGCAATTAAGGTTTTAAACTATAAACACTTACCATAGATCCGATCTAAACCACGAAAGTAGCAGGCATTAAGAGACAAAGTCGAGTAGTATGCTTTGGAAGTGAAGGAGAGGTTTGACAAAATGATAAGCAGTTGTTAGTTGGTAAACACTGAACACTCCAAGAGTATACAAATGCAAATATATTTAATCTTACCACCCAATAGATACTTGGAATCAACAAGAGAGAATAAATCCAACAGAGTGAGGGTGAGTGCATGAAGTCTACTCCTCATTGACGACAAATCTTTCTTGAGATCTCCCTTGACACCTTCTTTAGGCCATACATTTCTCAGTTTTGTCTTTGAAAATGCGCTGATAGACATTGACTCTACCATTTCTTTCTTTTCGAGGTCAAGAAGCCATTCGGTGTTATTTGCTACTTCAAATTGGTGTTTGAAGTCAATATTCCAATCATGAGTACCATCGGATGCCAAGACAAATCTATACTCCTTTTCATTCTTCTTCAGGGCACTTTTGGATTTGATTTGATATTCCAGATCTAACCATACTGCACAATTTCCTTTCATAGTGCGGACGTCACAGAACTTATCTTGATCACTACCTGTAGTATGACCTCGACATGTCCTTGTGTTGCCTTTGACGCATAATTCCCAATCGTATCCTCCCTCTCCAGCTCTACGAGAATGGACAGCCAATTCATTATATCCCTTATTTTTGAACTCTTCTTTCTTCGATGGTATATGCTGCATCAATGAAGGAGATAGCTTGATATGTGAGTATATCTTATAAGCCTCCATCTTCGCTTCATAATCTCCACAAAACTGATGTTGTTGTTCACAGAATAACAGCCCTGTATTGCCAAGTATATCTATCATATCTGGACATTTCTCATCCAACTTTCTCCATAGATCAGGTCCTCCATTTAGCAATTCCCGAGACTCCTTTGGTGATAACATACACTCTTCTGGTATTCCATGAGTATCATCTTCTTTATTATTAAACTCTTCACTAAGACCTGTTGTCCAATCTATATCATATGCATCATTTAATTCCTCTAAATCCCAAATATCTAGTCCTACATCAAACATACCAGTCCAATCTACATCTCTAACTTCATTGGGAACTACCAACGTCCTCTTGAGAACCTTGGCATGTTGCAATGCAGTTATAAATTGAAAAAGTTGGTTATTTAATCTTCCACCAAATCGTCTATAAGTCAGTTGGCGCTTCCCCTTATTTGGTGGTTGATAAATTACACTATTATCAGTCGGAGATTTAGCAGCAACGTCTTGTATTGGAGGATTCTGTACTACTTTACTATCTTTTTCTTCTTTTTCTTTAATAACTCTTTGCTCTTGAACTTTGGCATAAGTTATATCACCATTATTATTATTACTACTCATTTTATCTTTACTCCCTTTCAAAAGATGGGGAGGATTATTACCCCCTGCCAATTGATCTGCTGTCGTCATTGCATTATCTTGTTGTATGGCAATTGAGGACAGGAATAGAGTTGATATTGATACCAATACTGCTACCAACAGTAGCACAACCAGGGTGCATGTGAATATTATATTACTTTTCTTGCTAGATTTCTTCTTTTGTAGACGTCTATAAGCGAATGGACTTGCCATTTTTTCATTAGTAGAGTTCAATACAATGTTTACCGAGCTGCCGTGATTATACAATATCGTAGCGAACTAGGTAACTATAACCGGCCCCTCGTATCATAGTTCATAGTTAGATATGAGCATCTCTCGCTCAGTCGGGAGGTATCCTAGGATACCCGCATGTTCACAAGCTCCGCCGCGCCGATAGAAGGAAGCTCTCTCTTCTTATACAAGAGACTCGGGATGGTATGTTTAGGGTATGTATGTGAAGACCTTATGCTAATCACATTTAGTCTTTGGTAGACATGCTATTGACAGGGTTGTAACACAGAGTTGTAAAGCAAAAATGTTTCTCGCGGTGATTCCTGTCGGTGATTCTTGACAAGGCATTGATACTCTTCTCATGGCTGGACTTCCTATCTACCTTAGAGCCTAAGAGGAGCCGTTCCAATGAACTGGATGGCTACCTGGTATTCTAGATATTATTACTTGATACAAGAAGACAGATATACTTAAACAGACACACACTATCTTATGATTATATATACTACATCGTCACACGTACGATTATTCTCCAAGAAAAGACTGACAGCTCACACTATCGGTCGTTAATCATCACAGCAGCATCACTAAATGAAATCCCCATCGCTTAAAACAACAAATATAGATAAGGTCTTTCTAGAGATGCTGCGACGACACCAAACAGCACTTTATAAGTACGTCAATCGCTGTTTATTTACCATCTTGAATCAGCCTTGGGTGCTTTAGGTGGAGAATCGCTCTTGGGGGGCTTGGGCTCTTTTACGTACAAAGTCCCTTTAGGAGCTTTAGGTGGGTGTTCTCCTTTCACAGATTTTGCTTTGGCCGATTTTGCTTTACTGCTCTTTGTCTTGTAAACTTTTGAGCTCTTCGAGTCTGGCATAGACATTTTCTCTGCCTTGGCACTACCGACCTTCTCTGCCTTGGCGTCTACTGTCTTTTCTCCCTTTCCACTCTTTGCTGAACCATCAGCCTTGGATGACTTTGCCAATGGGGTATCTAATAGACAAAGATTAATATGAAAGAAAAGTAGATGTTAGTGAACTTCAAACACATGTATCCTCGCACCACCACAAACACAACACACATTGATATATTTACCTTGAGAAGCCTTATCTGACTTGGCGGCGGCCTTTTCACTGGCAGCCTTTTCAGCCTTTTCTCCCTTAGCGGGGGAGGCTGCCTTTTCACTAGCGGTCTTCTCAGCGCCCTTTGCGGAAGCTTCCTTACCGGCTTTGGCATCGGCGGCGCCCTTGGGACCGGCCGTCTTGGCTTCACCCTTGGCACTGGATTCCTTACCAGCCTTGGCATCAGCGACAGCCTTTTCTGCCTTAACACTCTTGGCCTTACTACTCTTTGCAGAGTGTGGCATAGACATTTTCTCCCCCTTCGCTTTACCACTCTTTGCTTTACTGCTCTTTGCAACACCCTCCTTGAACAGTTTGGTAGCCTTGGAGTGCTTCTCTGCCTTGGCGTCGGCTCTGTTGAGATAATAGGGAATTAAAAAGGAACATTGCAATGATGTATGATTAGAATATGTGTTCATCGTCGACGGACACATGATATGCATGCAAACTATCATCAAATACTCACACTTTCTCAGCTTTGGCACTAGCAGTCGATTTCTCAGCCTTGGTACTAGCAGATTTGGCAACAGCATCAGCAGCTAAACCTCTAAGATTTGGTTCTTCATACGTATAATATTGAGCAGAGGCGATCTGCATTGATACGGCAGCGATTAGGAATAGAGATGTCTTCATATTTATTGTTTATTTGTTTAATTGATAATAATAATAGAGAAGAGAGTGATAATAGGTATGGCTGTGCAGGATGATATGAAGCTAGAGATTATGGGAACGATGACCTTGCTAGTAGTATTGTGCTTTGATGTGGATGTTCAGCCTCTCTCATCTGGCGGTAGCGCGGTTTGAAGGCATCGGCACGAAAAAGTATAGCTATCGCTAAAAGTATTTTCTACACAGATTCCCCGTAGGATGTACTAATTCCTTCATCGCTAAATGGATACAGCCGCCCTTTTTATTGGTTTCAAATGCCGACTTGGCGTAATAAACTCAGGCGTTTCGCATGTTGAGCTTTAATAATTCTACGTAGGAGTTAGTACAAAGCTATTAGAACATGCCGCCGAAAGTCGAATATTGTGGCCAAAAATTATGACGAGGGCTCATCACTTGGCTTCTATCAAACTAATTTGTCTGTGTTATCCAACAAATAAACTAATTTGTCCAACATAATCTCTACTTATTTTCGATTGTGCAAGGCCGCCATTTGATTAGTTGAGCCTGCCTAACTTCAACTTATTGCGACTATCTTTACCAAAGTGGAATGAGCACATCAGCCCTGGCTTGTTGTAATTGTTGGAACTCCACATGGTAAAACTTGAATGGAAATGTTCACTGCAAATTTTCGTTGCAAGTTATTGAGCCTTAGCAGAAATGTCGACGGATTAGAATTGCAATGGGCATGCGTGCCCCGATGATGCCTTAGATTATATGTAACTTATGTAACAATGGCATGTTGTGTATCCTGGGTATCTTTGGTATTGTTTAGTTACATAAGATAGACTTGATACTATTTCCCATCGGATTATACAATCCTGGTATGTTGTCAGCGACAACTCCAGTTTGAGTGTGAAAAGGATATTGGTCATTGCAATCATTGACTGTTTGAGTATGTACGATGGGCGCAAACAATCACTGCATTTATGTAAGGTGCAAGCAAAATGTAGTTTCTTTTGAAAATAACTAGCTATACTTGTGCACTGTTAAGATCTCTCCCTACTTTACATTCTTTCCAAACTACCTAGATACAAACCAAAAACTACAGCAAATTAAACAGTGGCAAGCTCTTTCTCCTCCTCGGGTTCTCCTACTTTCCACTCCCTCTCTTCATCAGAAGGAGCCTTATTTCCATTGGCAAACACTTTGTCAAAGATCTCGCCCTCGAGGATTGCCATATCCTCTTCATCGACATCAATGAAGCTGGTCTCCTTAACTTCAATCATTTCGGGTGGGGCAGTGGTATCATCGGTAGCAACAGGGGCGGCGGCGACCTCAGGTTTCTCTTCTTGGAATGAACCTTCAATGGCTGTTTCTGGTACCTTACCCAGTAATAGTCTTCCTGCAATTCGCCCTACTCTACCTACAGTATTCCCCAACACTCCCTGAACGAGAATCTTATCAGCAACCAATGCAGCCTTTTTCCTCTTTGTCATCTTAATAGGAGTACCATCTTCGTTAAAACCAGGGCGTTCCTAAAACAAAGAGAGGTGGTAAAATAATATGTTAGCTCAAGCGGTCATTGAATGATACATCATTGTTAATCAAACACTAATCATCATCAGGTAAACTCACCGCCATTCTCTTTAATTCCTCTCGTGCAATCATATTTGTGCTTACTGCACCGATTACCATCAATGTAGGACATGGACTTGTAAATGTTTTGGCCTCAGGCCACTTGGCTCCTGTGATTTCAGTCGCCGACTTGAACAAATCGACACATAATTCTAAATTGTTCACCTTGTCTGATTGGTCATTAATATAGATGGAATCCCATCCGCCACCAGCTCCGCCTCCGCCACTAATCTGACCTCCCTTCTCAAGAGCGGCTGCACCACGACCTTCACGTGGACCACCATTCCAACTCCAGTATACACCACTCTTGCTACATCTTGGATCATGTGCTACTTGAAAAAGACGTTGCCCGGCCTCCTCAACACCAACATATCCACCGGTAATATACTTCATGAAAATGGGAAAGTATTTACGAAACCAAGCACGCTTTTCGCGGAATAAAGGTGTCTCGGCAATACATCCGGGGTAGATACTCGAGAATGTAATACCATGAGAACGGTTAAACTTGGAATGTAAAAAGTTGGACATCATCATAAGAGATAGCTTTGAATCCTTGTAGGCCTTGGCACCAATGAAACCATACCCATCAGCCATGGCAATTGGATTATTAAATCCTGCCTTAAAGCCATCCAAGTTTTTCAAGTCAGCAATGGGATATACTCCTCCACCTCCGACGGTGTTGTCATTTCCAGTTACAGATCCAACCATGATAACTCGTGGATCATCTGCCTCCTTCATATTATCCAAAAACTCAGAGATCATGAGAAAGTGGGAAAGGAAATTGATTTGCATGGTTTGTTCATGTCCATCTACACTCCATTTGGCGGTAGGAAGTGAAGGTTGGTACACTATTTTATGTTTGGGAAAGAACAGAGAAAGACATATAAGATATGATGAGATTCATTTAGGTATCTTAAAATCGATAAGAAGAAGCATTTGTTCATTGAAAAGATAAATACGTACCTCCAGCATTACAAATCAATCTATCAATAGGTTTAGTCATCTGATACTCCTTCAAATCTTCACAGAATTGATGAACACTCTCGAAGGAATTCAATTCACATTCCATAATGTGAAAGTTATCCATATTAAACCCATCAACTTCAGCGACGGCTTCCATTTTATCAACATCACGTACGGCACCAATAACATGATACTTGTCTGTGGAGAGTAGATTCTTAACGGTCTCACGACCCAGACCAGAAGAGCAGCCCGTGATGACCACAAGTTCTATATTATAGTAGTATGAAAGAGGTATGTGATGTTGAGATGTGTCGGTGCATATAATAGCAAAGTATGCAGGCAATGCAATTATATTATACTGATCTACAATAATGCCATTAATAAGAAGAACTACAACTTACTCTTATCACCAAATCTCTCTTCAGTCTTTGCAATTGCAACCTTCTGTTGATCTGTTAATATCTTGGGTGGTTGTAGTTTGCTCATAAACTTGAAACCATCGACATTCGTCGCCACGGCGACGAGTAGCGCTATTAGTAGTAGAATTCTTTGTATCATTGTGTAGAGTATATTATATTCTTCGTTTGCTTATTGGTTGTGTGTTTATGGCTTATGGTGCATCTAAAAGGAGGAACATCTATCATGGATTGGATCTTTTTTTGATGGATTTGTTGAAGTTGAAATTTAGTTGTACCCCATCTCAAGTTCCAAGTAGATAGATCCCTCCGGGGTGATACTAACTTGTTATTATGTAGGGTATTATGATATATTATTACCCCATACAGAGTATTCTTGAGATACCTAGTTATACCCTCAAAAAGATACCGTATCTTTTCCACCTCCTATCTCTCTTCCCTTCCCTCACAAAGCTTTACTCTAGGTAGGTACAACTTGCAACAATATATAACAATTAGAAACATGGTATGTCAACGCTTGATAGTTATAGCTACTACAGTACTTACGGTAGTTGGATGTTGTCAAGCATTCACAGCAACCCCATCAATAATATCACAGAATTCTAATATTCAGCACACATCAACATCATCACCCCCTACTTCTTCATCACTGTTCATGTCAACGCCAACTGAAGAAAAGGAAGTTAAGAAAGAAAAGACAGTTACTGAATTGATTGGCCTACAGAAGAACTATGATCCAAAATGGAAAAAGAAGGCAACGTTAGCTGATGAAATTGGTGATAGTCTCTCTTCAGAAGAGAAGGGACTTATTGGTGCAATACCAATTACGTTCCAAACTGGTAAGGGAGATAAGGCCACACTTATTGAAACGTCCGCAATGCCAGGTCAACCATTAAAGCTCGTAGCGTCACAGGCTGGGCAATATATTAAATATGGATGCGGTAAAGGCGAGTGTGGCACATGCGAATCATTATGCAATGGAAAGTATTTACGACCATGTGTTGATTCAGTTCCTACGGATCTTGAAATTGATGCAGAAACTGGAAAGTATCCCAACTTACTCATCCAATGCCAGGGCACATCTGCCAAGATTGTATCATCTGGTAAATTTTACAGTATTAAGAGTATCATACTCGGGTTTTGGAATAATCTCTTGGGAATGGGAGGTTTTGTTCGTGATAAACGAAGGGCTAAGAAGAACTATCAAGAGAGGATTACTAATGAAGATAGAATCAAACAGTTGACTGCTGAGAAGAAGGCCAAGAGACTTGCTGAAAAGCAACAACAATAAGTTTTCTTGTGAAGCAGACGAAGGAAAGGTTGTAGGTTTTGCTGTCAATATTATAACAAATCATCATCATCATCTGTATTATCTGTGTGGCCATCTTCATTTTCAGCCTTTCTCGCTTCTTCGCCATATCCCTGTGCATAGTCTTGCCTTCTTTTTTCTTGTGCTTCCTTATACCTATCCATGTTCATACCCGCGTCTCTGAGTAACTTTAACCGCCAATCATCATCATCTGCTCGCCGTAAGTTTGCTAGATAACGCCATGTTTCTTTGTGCTCGCCAGAGTTTGGTACCACAAATACTCTCTCTCCGTCATCCAATGTTTCATAATTCCTTTCATCACGAGCACATTGCTGAATCTTTGACCAGTGCTTGTTGAATGTAGTCATTTCATTGCTAGCTGTACGTTGAGCAAGTCTCTCTCTCCTCATCTCATTAATACCGGCCTCAATCTCAGTAAGTACTTGTTTATAAGCCTTCGAGTTGTTTTGAAAGTACTTCTCACGAGCAGTAACCATCAAAGCCAATTGACGAAAGTAAGGTCTGGCCTTGCCATTCAAGTTAGTCTTGAGCAGATTATCATGTATCATTCGAGCCGCCTTATCAATATTCTCCAAGTGCCAACTTAGTATAATGATTGCCTTCCATCCAACCAAGTTATCATGTCGTCTATTACCAGATGATTGGGCGAGACCACGGATATGTTTAGTCAAATGTACGTTATTGAGTCCAAACTTTTCATCGAATGGATTAATGTCAGGGTGGTCGAGAAAGAGTATGTCCTTGAGGAAAATGACTGCACCTTGATATTGAAAATGCCATCTTTCAGTTAGATACATCTTGAACTCAAAGATGATAGGTAGACTATCTGTCATCTTAGTCTCAACTTGGAAACCCTTCGACGGATCTTGTTGGAAGTCACGTATGGTCTGCAATAAACAGAACTCCCTTGAGGACTCAATGTGATCCTCCCATTCTCGATCGCTAAAGGCTCTCTCATACGGAGGGAGACTCTTGAATGCGGATGAGAATGGTCGGTGTACATAAGCGAAGCTTGGTTGGCAGTATATATTACTATACATGAGTAGACACAGAGTATAAATATGTATGAGATTTCTTCTACATGAAATGCACATATACATATAGAATAGTTTGACTCACCGATGGCCATAAACAGCAGACTCTCCAAACTTTGATACTTGTTGGAATTCCAAGTCTTTCATCATTTGATCAAGCTTCTCCTTTTTCTTTGCATCTCTAAAGCATTCAATACAATGATCTATAGGCTTGGTAACGGCGTTTGTTTCAGCATCAGATTGAGGTCCGTGCAGCTCTTTCATCTTCATCACTGCCGACTTGATATGAAATCTGCTATTACGTCTATCTTCCGGGGGTATTTGTGTTGCATCCCATCCCCACGTCAAACCTTGGCCTTCCTTAAATGGGATTGGGTCAACCCACATACCCAAATCTCTTGAACCCCACTTCCGAAAAAACTTGTCGTATAGTCCATGAGTGGAGGCAATAAACAATTGTTCCCCTTCCTTTGGCTCATCTAGCTTTGAAATTTTGTTTTTCAGTAGGATAAGGGCCTGCGTATCATCACTAACAATTGCAGATGCCTCTTGGGATGATAGTTCGATACCGAATGTCTCTTCCAAACGATGAGCAATTCCGTCTAGGTCAAAGTTCCCATCAGAATCAACTTGTTCCAATTTCTTGACCTCGACAATAGCTGTGTTGATACCCTCATCAGTTGGTCGTTCATGGAGTTTTATTTCGGTCATACAATGTTGCGGCCCCCAACTGCAAGATGAAACCTCCTCATGATCGAAATTCATCGTACTTAGAGGCCTTCCGCAGAATTCACTCATACTTGGCTCAAAATCTTTATCCAAATACTCTTTCACCACTTGAAATGTATTTTCAATAGATTTACACGGGTAATGCAACCATTCATGGACTGAAAACTTTCGTTCAAGATCTTCCTTCCAGTACCATTGAGCCGCCGACTCAACAAGCATGGGGTATACATTTGGCAAAATGCCTCGCTTCTTATCAGCACCACGATGGATAATTAGATATAAACTAATCTTCAAATAAGGTGTAATCCCATACTTCTCTCCATAAGCATGTAAATCTGCATGTGTCAAATCCTTCCAATCCTTATCAAATCCAGGCACCACATCATATAACTTACGGGAATGATTCTGCAACACCTCTATAACTTTTTCATCACTCTTACTAAAACTGAACAGCACATACACATCATAATTTGCGTATCGATCCCCTTTGGCCTTACATGAATTCCTAACCCATCCAATTTTTCTCAATTTTGGAACCCAGTATACTACATTTTCATTGCCTGATGTGCACATATCAAATGCATTATCATTTAACTCATCAAATAACTCTTTACTGGGTTTCAATAACGCGAACATATCTCGTAGTACAGGTACTATCTCAGCATTAGTATCAAGTATTTTATTAGCGAGTTGATTATTTGTACTTGGTGGATAGTATATACTATCTCCTCGGCATTTCAATTGTCGTAATGTTTTAGGTTTGATTAAACCTGGGGCGGGTTTAAATGTTAGTGTAGGCTGTTTTGTTGCAATACATAGTGATTCATCTTCATCATTTGTTTTTGTTGATTTATTATCACCCTTACGAAAATTATTAACCACCACCCTCCGAAAGCGCTGTAGAACTGATTCTGATGGGATCTTTGTTGGTTGGTTTGTTTGTATCTTAGGCATCATAGGTATACCGGGCATTAAAGCAACTATCATGTAGAGTTTCATCATGAATATACGCCATCCTTTCCATGGTTTTTTAACAACTCTTCTCCTCCTTGCTCCTCCTCCTCCACCGCCACTACCACTCCTTGTCATACGCTTGTCACGTGCTCTTTGTCTTTGTGACCTTTCTAATTGCTTGAGAGATTCTTCATCTAGTTGTGCAAGTGAGCCTTCGGAATCAGAATTCTCATGAAACAGTGGATGCCCCGGTTTACTTTGAGTTGACGACGTAATACGGGCTACAGTATTAGATCTTTGTGTAGGAGACGGTGTTGTATTTTGTGGAGTTGACATGATTATGCAATTTATATTAGGTATGTATATTAGGTATGAGTATTTATAATATTGCTCCCCTTAGGATGGAAGAATTACAATAGATTTTCTGCTGTTATTATAGGGGGGATAAGATGTATTGTTTGCTGTATTAATATCAATATAGTAAACAGATATAGCAAGGCCATATGGTCTGCATCTTTTAGGGGGGTATCTTAGATTGCCCCCTAAATAAGCCCACCAAAAATGTTGGGTGATCAGATCAGTCATAAAAGATCATCAATAGTGGAAGCGTACATCGATTAACCAAGTAATACACCACAATAGCAACCATGAGTGTAACAGAAGAAGGCGGTAGTAACAGTAAAGATGACAGGCGTAAATCACTACGTCTTAGTTCAAAGAAGGTAAATTATTATATTGATAACAAAACAATACAACATTTATAATTTTCTGTGTCGTGTATAAAACAAATATCTAACAATATTGTTGTTGTTGTGTATTTATGGTTAAACAGTCCAAGACTACTACAAACAAACTAAAGACGTCGGATGCTGATAATAAACGTAAACGGGATAAAGATGAATTAGATATTGATGTAAGTAACAATGTTAATTTTGTTCTGCTATTATGATTGTATGTTGCAGTTTTAAATTCTTCTGTATCATATTATTAATATTATATCTTTGTTATGTATAAACAACATCATTTATTATTATTTATTAATATAGGGTAATGGTGCTAAAGGTGCCGAGGGTGCCGATGCCCCGGCAAAAAAGAAGACGAAAGTGGAAGGTATTGAGGAGGATGATGCTATTAAGAAGAAGAATGCGTATGTTAGTAAGCTTTCTCCGAGGCACAAGAAAGCGATGGTTGAGGTTGATAGTGAGATGAAAAATGCGTATGAATTGAACAATGATGAGGTGAAGAAAGTAGTGGCTAGACATAATGATCCGAAAGATCAATTCACACTTACGTACGATGCAACAATGGTAATCTGTTCTAGCCGTGAATTTCATGGGGGGGAAGGGAAGAGATTGGCACAAGATCCAAAGATGTATGAAAATGGCACAGCAATTGAGGGTGCTACACAAATTGAAAGGATGGTTAGTAATCTCAGTGAGTACTTGGTCAATCCTGGCAATGGTAAGTTTGGAAGAAAATATGTTGTGTGTTGTTTGTATATAATCAGCTTCTCACCATTAAATTTATCGTTTATCTAATTAAACAATAGCATCAGAAGGTACTGATAAGGCAGGTGTTGCAGCTCAGAGTAAGAAAAATGCTGCCAGTGGCAAGAATAATCTCAGTGTTAACACTGGAAACAGAGCAAAGCAGGAGGAAGTTGGTGGAAGCCCCGCACATATCTTCGTAAACTTGACTAAACATGTAAAAACAACGGAGCATGTAATCGATGGAACGGTTATCACAGAGGCCAAGCTCAAGAAGTCCACCCAGGAAGGAAATGATGATAGCAATGGTAGGAACAGATCTAGTCTAGTATTGAGTAAAATTGGACTTTCCGTAGAGAATCAAAAATCCACCGGTACTAAAGAAGTCAAACACAACAAGAATGCAACATCAACACTCAAAAGATATCTTACTAACACTAACAAAGCAGGAATGAGAGCTGATCCACGTAACAGGAAGGGGAACGGGGGCCTCAAAAACGATAAGCATGGAGACGACCCTCTTCCTTATTACAATATGCCAATGATCTTCTACTTCAAGGGACGAGTAAGTGATGTTGCCAAATACCAGCGAACGTTAGAAACTCCTAGTAAAGAAGAAGTAGCCAAGATTGTAGAGAAGACGAAGAAGAAGTAAACAAGGCAGTGCAAGATTTTGAGAATGATAAGTTATGTATAGTTATGTGCAGTCGTTTGGAATGGCAACACAGATTGAGATAGTATGGTGAAACAGATAGTAGATATAATCCTCTTGTTACTAGAAAATTACAAAAGAAAGTCACCTCCCATATCTTTAACTTTCATCCTCAAACTAGGCCTCGGAAACATTCCTCTTAGTATACAATAGATTAGTAGATGTTGAAAAACTGTATGCGCGATGATGTGAGATTGTAGATAGGTAGGAATGCAATAAAAACAACACTGACTTAACTCATTATCATCTATTCTTGTGCCATTGAGTATGTGTAGCAAATAGATGTGTGATACAGCTTGCAGATGGCCATAGTATGTGTCCACTTAACTTTTATTAGATATCTCCTAGCGTTCCTCCGCCACCGCCCATTCCTGCCTTGTTAGTGTTAGTAAGATATCTTTTGAGTGTTGATGTTGCATTCTTGTTGTGTTTGACTTCTTTAGTA
>Ga0214477_100566_pt1 | contig 25245 bp, 18 predicted proteins | sample M1_20Mar14CPVII9_FD_165058 | JGI IMG/M metagenome (GOLD analysis project Ga0214477, IMG submission 165058) | Marine eukaryotic communities from Monterey Bay, California, United States - M1_20Mar14CPVII9sort6BwellC16 | ecosystem: Environmental > Aquatic > Marine > Unclassified | place: USA...
TGTTTTAAGGTGTAAGATACCTACCTCCTATTTTAGAATATTTTAGGAAAAGGTGTTGAGATGACACCCAAATGGATACCGGGTGCGCGTAGGAACTAGTAATTTACACCCAAATCTGCGGTAACTAGTAACTAGTAAGCGTTTGTCAGAGGTATCCTTTTCGCGTTGGGCCTGTCAAAGTGCCGAGATTGAGAAATGTCTTGTGCCCTCAGCCCTAATTGGGAGCCTGCTAGTTATCCTCTATGGTATGTTTGTATGCTTGTTAGCATGTTCTATATGCATCCAAGAGTGTTGTTGAGACGCCTAGTTAGTATTGGTTCTAGAGCAGTATAATGGCACATTGAGTCTTTGACTAGATTATATCACTATCGCCTTTACATTTGTTCATATTCATATGTGTCTTTTCACTCGTCGTACATCTATTTTCTTGTCTCTTATAGCCACAGCTTAATTTGTGCATATGTTGTGGATATCTTGCACCAGTTTAAGTAGGTATGAAGGCAGACAGTCCACAATAATCCCTATGCACAACAACAGCCCCGTGCCCCTTTGTATTCATAGAACGGTATCCTTGACTACTTCTGATATTGTAATTGTACAAGATTTGTCATCTTGCTTCCCCCTGCCGGCCATGCTTATCCATATCACTTCTTGATGATATCAATAGCCATATTGAGCAACTTACCTCCCCGATCAAGGGTCACTCTAGGAGATAATCCATTCATCACGTATGAAAAGGTGGCTGTTTGGCTCCCGCTTGTACAGTGCATAATTGTACTGCCGCCAATTCCACCCCATCCATTACAATCAACATTATGTGCGCTGATTAAATCTCCTATTCCTAGGCCTTCCTTACCAAATCCTGATTCGGGGTGTGTGGTGATGAGATGTCAGTGCAATACTAAGGATTAATGGAGGGCATAAGAGACACGACAGAAACTCGATACGTACCTCCTTTTGTATATGTTGTGTTACGCCCAAGCAAGATATCATATGACGTTGGAAATGGCACTAAAAATAAGTCCACCGTCTCTTTTGAAACGACCTTGCCACTCATAAAGGCATCAAGAGCCCGGCCAAGAGCTCGGCTATTACTAATACAGTTTGCACTCATCATATTATAGCTCATAAACGACGACCTGTTATTATAGGAAGCGGCGCCATCGTCTACATCAGGGATTGTAGGCTTGGAAAATACACCCTTCTTGTTAATCAAACGATCATACAAGTCAACTTCGACGTCATTCAATAGGACAAGATGTCCATCTCCTAATATGGTACGATAAAAGCTACTTGGTATAAATACTTGTGGTAGTACACCCAATAACACGGTAGGTGTTGGAATGTCATATACCTCCGATAGACGTGCTTCCCAATCATCAGCAACGGGTGGGCAAAAGAATGACGAGTCCTCGCCCAGCGGAGTAAAGACTTCTTCTCGTACTAGCTCAGCTAAAGATCGTTGCTTTGGGTCTACCTTACGGCAAAGGGCGTCCGAATAGAAGGCACTATTCCATCCCCTATATCCAACTGTTCCCCGTTCATATGCAAACGCTTGAGAAGCAATGAACTCATCTCTTTTTTGAGGATCTTGTAGAATGGATACATCAGGAGTTTGCTCAAAGTAGTTAGAACCACTTCGATGAGATAATATATCCCCAATTGTAATCTGATCTTTCCCCTTCTCGCCAAATTCTGGCCAATATTTTGCAATAGGTGCGTCTAATTCAACTAATCCCTTATCAACTAAAATTGCAATACCAATATTCCTGGAAGATGCGCGTTATCACGATTTATGATGATGAAAGAGAGGAGATTGCAACATATGTTAGTACATGCGGCTTGCAAAGGCAATCACATAAAGGGAAACTAAGTTCAAATGAAGTATTCGAATGGCCGAGGCTTCATATTTCACACACTACATAGACAAAACAAACCAACGCGGACTTTCTCAATAATCTTGCCGGATGAAAAAATCATGTTGATACTATCAACATCATAAGGTATAGTCTTCTCCTTGTCCCTATATCCTCCTGCTACGTTTAATACCGTCTCCCCGTTAACACTTAAAAAGACCGAGGCACCTAAATCCCAACCATGTGTTAATGATTCACTTAGTGCATTTGCAATACTTGTATACTTTGGATTAATGATCTTTCCATTTACTGCAACTTCTCGACATTTATCTTTGTGTAGACAGCATACGCCAGAACAGTACCAAGGCGTTGCAATTGTATACCAGTATAGGAAAGCAATCAAAGCGGCGGCAACCGCCAGTAAGGATGATATCATATTGTATAATACTAATGTTGTACGATATGTCTCAAAGATCTATCTTTAATCTTTTGAGAGTTATATTTATATTGTCAGATAGGGGCGGAGATAAATTGAGAGTACTATAACCAGCACCGCCTTGGACAGTCTTCTTTATTAATAATATGATGGAGTTATATTATATAAGTGGGGGTCTCTTAGTATAATACTCTGATCCGTCGACTCTCTCCTTCATTATTCATTCCATCTAGAGATTTTTTTAAGGATACCACATCTTTTTTGTCTTTTGTGTATGAGTAATTTGACCGCCTACTGCCCATTTATTTGTAGAGCAGATATCAAGTGATATATTGCATGGTTAGATGTATAGAGCCTCCTGAAGAATAGTATAGACGTGCTGCATATGATCGATATATTATAAGTTAACATATTGCAAAGGATACCGTCACCGCATATTTTAGATTTGATAAGGAGTTGATGGCTGATTAGTAATAATGAGTTCTCTAACCCTACAACACTACTGTGATCCACAATGTCAGAAACCAGAGACTACTTCTCTTCTATTACTTTGTCCATGTGGTACATTGGAATATTGCGGACGTTCGTGTCAACGACGTCATTGGAAAGCTCATAAACCTAATCACTTCAATGCAATCAAAATAACTAATGAGAAGAAGAAGATTGCAGCTAATGAAGCAAAGGATTTTCCTACGGAATCATTCATCCAACATATTAATGCGTCATGGGATGATAGTCCAGAAGTAAGAGGTCTATTAGTTGATATTATCAAAGCTTATACCGAAGAAAAATACGAGGGATTACTATTTTATACAAAAGAAGCACCATCTCAAGGAAGGCATGGAAAATATTATCCAATTCGTTTCATTGGTAATGGTGATATGCCAATTTTAGAAGTTACCCATTATTATCTTAAAGAAGTGCCTTCACTCGAAGTAGAACATCCAATGAGTTGTGAATTAGAGAGTAGAGCAAAAAGCTTTCTATCGGAATACAAATATCGATCAATTGAGCTACCCCCAGAGCTCTACTTTAAGTTTTGCTCAGAAGTTATGAATAGGGGGTTTTGGTTCCGTATCAATGGTGAGAAACAGTATGATCTACGATCTCGTGCAGTGTTGAGCCGTGCTATGATAGCCCCAGTCCCTTGGGATGGAAGGAAGCATGTGTTCTTCAAACGCTGCAGGGCAACGCATAGGTCTCGGGTGCAATGTGTTTGATAAATCCAAAGTTGACGATAGGTATCTACGTGAAGGAGAGGATGGACTACGCTGGTCACAGGAAACGATTGACAATGTCGAAGCTATGGATATGGATGACATCTTGGGCCGCGCGGGGGTAACTCAAGATCGAGCAGAGACAGAGCAACAACAAGAAGAGAAAGAAGAAGAGGGGAAAGCATCGAAGGTAACCCCCCAGAAACCGGAAACTCCACAGAAACCAGAAACTCCTTGAAATGATGTCGTGTAACTGTAACCGACAAGGAGTGTAGTAAGATATGTATCTATCGTCTCGGTCGGGGTTGAGCCGAGCTTTGCTGTGGTTGTAGTATATCAAAGGGGGGTATCTATCTCTGGGGGAGTCGAGAATCGTCTGAGTCTGGAAATGAGTTCTGAATCTTAATATCAACCCATTGGTATGGAGAGAAAGTGACGAGAGATGAGCATCACATGAAGGAAAGGAGAAGGATCAATGAATCTTCATAGCTTATTACATAAAATAGGGATATGATATGGCTGGTGTTCTAATACTTTTACTATATAGTATAATAAGTTGATTGGATGATAGAAGACTTTGAATAGATTCATTAGGGTTAGTTTAGATGGATGACTTACGGACAATTAACGGCGTTCGCATCAATCTGGATATAATTTGATGTATCTAAGAAGCTTCTTGTATGTCGCTGTGCAGTGTCCTCCCTAGACGAATCAGCAAAAAAAGAAACACTTTTTCGGCCTTATTTTTGCTATCAACAACCTATCTATCGTCGCAACAGACAACTGTATAGTAGCCTAATGGCAATATAAATGAAGGAGAATTGATTAGAATAGCTCACTACATCGTCGGCCGAATAGCATTAAAAGCTAAGTACAAAAACGTGGAAGAGATTGACCCCAAAAGTAACAAATACATAAAAAAGAAACATCATGTCAAACGTTGAGAAACAAACGAATAGCAATACAGCAAAGGCAGCAGCAGCAGCCCCAAAGTATGATGATGAATTAGAAAAGACAGCCTTCCCCCTACTACTACATGAAATCATAAGCGACCCAAGTACAGACTATTGTATCCATTGGTTAAGTTGCGGCACACGTTTCATGATATCGGATAAAAAGAAATTTAGCAAGGAGGTACTGCCACGATTTTATGGTAATGCCAAGTTTACTAGCTTTACGAGAAGATTGAAGCGTTGGAGTTTTACGAGAGTGCCCAGTGGTCCGTTCATGGGAGCGTATTTCAATCCAAAGTGAGTATTGTTTATTATTGCAATACTACAAAAAAAAAATTAAGGGCCTTATATTTGAGATATAATGGGTTTGGGTGGTATGAGAAAGTACCCTACTATTGCAAATCGGGTAGTACAGGAGTGATTCATTGTTTAAACACTATTGTGTATATGTTGGGCGGCTGGAGACAGATATATCCTCTTTACTTTGCCAACACATTTCTGTTCACATCTAATGCTCACATCTTATGCTCATTATCTATGTACTCTTCTCTAAACAACAACACAGCTTTCGTAGAGGTGAACCAGAATTAGCAGCTCGTGTTCGATATGATCATCCTACACAGCTAAGCGGTGCAGCTGTGCAATTGAATAAGGCCAAGTTGGAAGCATTGGGAGCTACTGGAAGTGGACCCACCGCCTACCACCCAGGACAATTCGAGGCAAGTGCTGGTACTACTAGTATACAACAGCAGTTGGGAAGTATACCAAATGAAGATCGTGCTGGTCTATTGATGCGTCAAATGGGTATGTTAAATGGTGGAGCTATGGGTTCTTCTATGCAGCAGTCACAGGGTGCTCAGCATAACATGCAGGCAATATATCGCATGATGCAACAAAATGCTATTGCTCAACAACAGCAGCAACAACAACAACAAGGACAGTCTGTCTCTGCTACTTCTGATGGGAACAGCAATTCCAATATGTCATTACAAATGGCCATGGCACAAGAGATGATGCAACAGCGTCAACAACAGCAGCAGCAAATATCACCTCACGGACAACAGCAACTGGCTATGCTATTACAGAATCAAGTTGCCGCTGCTCAACAAGGTATGCCAAATCAAGTTTCCCTGCCATCGTTTGCTAGTTTCCAACAAGGCATGGGAGATGGAGGTAACTCAGGTTCGGGAGGTTCGTTGCCAAACTATCAAACAGGACCAAGTGCTGGATCTTTAACTACCCTCACGGGTGGTAAGAATCCCAATATGACTGCTAATGGTACACCACAGCTTAACTTCAATTCTCCATATGGTATGCTAGGAGGTGGTGCACAGGGCAATCCTGCTGCTATGAATGCTTTTCTTGCCCAGTATGCACAGCAGGGTGGTGTAGTTCCTTCTATTCCTCCTCCAACGAAAGAAGGAGATGATAAAGATGGAGACACGTCGGTTTAACGAAGCTAAGTGAGAGGGATGGATTAGTATTGACATTTGATGTTTACCTTCTTGTGTCGGGTTATAGGCTTTGGGGGTTGGCGTGAGGAAGAGGTTAGATTGGCATAGATAGACGATTCATGATAATTGTAACTTAGATTTAGGGTTGATAAAGGCCTGTTCATCATAATAGTACCAAGGTAATAATGTAGCACCCTCGTATCGTTTATTCTGGCCAGTCTCATGATTGTTTGATTCATCACTAATCATTATCTATAATAGAATCATACCTTCAAACTTGCCAACTCCTCGGCGGTACCTTTTACATCTCCACCTAAGGAAGTCACATATTCTTGACACTCTTCTTTGGTTGCAAACTCACGACGAGACATTTTACCATTCTTGAACGAGACATAATACCCACAATCCAGAGGAGTTCTATCCCGACGCTTGAGATTGTTTGGACCGACAAGTGCTGCATTACCAGATCCCTCGAATATGATCTTATACTTGTCCTTCTTTGCAATATACTTTTCTACTACACATGCCTTTCCATTTAAATGTGGATGATTCGGCAGGTTGATTACCTCACATCGTCGACCCCCAAACTCTGATGAAATGAGATTGGCTAATTTGTTATTTCCAGCCATGATGCACGCCTGCATGAATAAGTCCCTATCATTTAATCCATATTCCGAAACAGAACGTGGCAAAGATATCTCCGCACCCCATTCCAATAATATCTTAGCCGGCTCGAAACGATTTTCACCCATTGTTGCAATAAGCGCGAGAGGATTCCGTCCCTTCGCATCCAATGTGTTAACATCTGCTCCGTATTGTAGCAGTATTGATAGCAAGTCAGTACTACAAATTGCCGCGGCCGCTTGTACAAGTGTAGCATTTAAATGACCAGGGTCTCTTGCATTCAATCTCTTCTTATCGACAGGAGTTCCCAACCAATCTAACACTCTTTTAAAATCATTATCCATCACTGCGTCAAAGATATACTTGGGCATTTCTATACATTCATCATAATCTAGGCCTTCCCCATCATAATCACCAATCTCTTCTTCTAGTCGTTTGATTTGTTCTAAATGATTCGAGTAATATTTCGAAGACGTCTCGCCTTTTTCCTCTAGATCACGTTTCTTTGTACGATGATAATCTAATTGAATCATCATATCTTTAGACGGAGGGATCTTCTCTCTACACAATGGACAGGATTTACTCTTCTTTATCTTTTCTTTGACTCTGAGAATAGAAGCAAATTTTGATTTCCATCCATCCAAACAACTTGCACAGAACTTATGATTGCATGGTAATGTAACTGCAGCCGTTAATGTCTCCAAACATATACCGCATTCATCATTTGCTGTCTGTTCATCCGTCATATTATCTTCTTGACCGTATTGTAGTAGTCTGTAAAAGAGAGTGGTAATCTTTCTTGCAATGTTATACTAAATTTGTGAGTATTAATATGCACGGCAGAATATGTGTCTCTGATTGCAATGCACGCCGTGATAATTAGAGAACTTATCCAATTATTCTTGTGTTCTTTATTTTTTTATGCTTATGCTGTACTATGCTATATGAGTGCTTATTGAGCAATACAAAGGTGCATAATATGTACCAAAAATATGTTTGGGTAGAATCTACTTCACAACTATGTTCGCCACCAAACCACTACGGATCGAAAGTGCGTTAAATACAGATGTAGTAACAGTACTGACGGTATACGAAATGCTTTTATTGCTTATAATTGACACTTCAATTTAGGTGCATCAGGCAGTGCATGTTTCATACTTAGTTTCGTTTTATGAGAGGTGAAGAATATTTCTAAGGAGTTTTCATACCAAATGAAAACAATTCAAGAGATGGGGGAGATTAGGTGGTTGTATATGCGGAAGAGCGGCAGCGGCCATCATATGTAGTGGCTGCAAGTTATATAATAGTCAGAATGCTCTACGCTTTATGCTACACGCTGTCGTCGTCTGTGGGTCTAGAGAGATATCCATGATGTGAATGTTTGCAAAGAGACATTTTGCAATAATTTGAATCCGCCTCTTGAAATGAAGCAGCCGTGTCAGATAGAATGGATTAGCATCTCTTATTATAGAATACTATGTCTCTTCATGCTTATTCTATTGTCGAAAGAGGCAATCTGGGCAGGTGTAATTCAATCACGACCTATACTACTGCGGCTGCCCTCTTTACTTTAACACCCATAATTAATACAATTATAAAGTTTATATACATCAACTCATATTACTACAATCATTACATCAATATTATACAATGAAATTATTCAATATCAATAATGACACAATGGTACGACGCTCATATGCAGTGGCCACGTCCATCCTTCTCTTCGGTAGCTTATCGGTCGATGCCCTTATCGATGGCACATACACAGTCGAAGCCGGAGATCATTATGCAAGTCCAAAGAGTTGTCGCTTCTTTGGTTTGATTTGCACCGGACCAAATTGGGGTATTAGTAGTGAGTCTAAGTGGTTTACGAAGGTGACCTTCCCTGATGCTGCGGCCGATTATGAAGGTGGTTCTTGTTTTAATAATGATTCTGTTGAGTACTATGACTGGAATAAGTTGATTGGTAAAGCACGATGTAACGGCAGTCATCAAAACGATAGTGATAGGTTTGTTTGGAGACGTTTGCAAGATATACACAGTGCACCCAATTGCGGAGACAACACACCCGACTGTCGTGGTATACAGCTAGCAACATATTCCTACGACGGCGGAACGAAACCCTTTCCTAATGAGAATTGGGAATTGAGCCGTACTTTCTCAACTATTCTAGAACCTGAGAAACCCTACATTATTGGTATGGAAAGCTTTAGTGATGGGCAAGTGGTACACTTTCTTTACACGGAAAATTGGGAATTGTTGGAAACTCAAACCAACCAACATTCAAACTTATGTCCTTCCGATTATGAAGTGGGTAGTGTATTGGGTTTGTACTTTGGAGGAACATGCACCGCACCCCAGGATATTACTGTAACGTATGAAGCAGTGGAAGAGCCAGAAATTACAACATCTACATCTACTTTGGCTACATCAACTAGTGTTACAACATCATCGGAAGTCAGTACCACAAGCACTACATTGCCTCAAACCACATCATCTAGTACGACGAGTTCTCAGACATCCTCAACTGTTGCTACTACCTCTGAGACTAGTTCCACTTCGACGGCGGTCAGCACATCCGAAGCTAGTACAACATCATCCACATCATCTGTGAGTTTGCTTGTTCTAAACGTGTTCACATGATGTGTACTTTTCATGTCAGATGATAACAATAACTAACCCAACCTTCTGATCATATCCAAATATCTCTCTTATAGACCACTATTGCCACAACAACCCAACAAGCCACAACCAGTTCCACAAGTTCTCAAGCTACTACTACTACCACTAACCCTGTTTGTAACATCGACGAATGGTACTTTGTGTCAGGTAATGGTCGTGTAAGATATTGCTCCTGGGTAGCCAAGAGAAAGAGGCAGAGATGTAAAAAACTAGGTGGCTTTGGTACTTGTTACCGTAAGAGGAAATGCACTGATGATCCACTGTATGACTCGGCATGTGGCCCGATGACAGCAAAAGAGGCATGTCCTGAAGAATGTAGCCTATTCTAAAGAGAAGAAGAAGTGTAGAATATGTGAATGTGTGCTCCTTTCTGCCAAGCAAAGAAGTAGAGAAAACCGCTTGAGGAGTTATACTTATGAGAAGCTTGTAGCTTGTATGAAATTAATGTAATGTATGTCATGTACCATAAGTTATAAGTTATTTACCCCCACTCTCATTACATTTCTTCCCTCTAGAGCATAGGTACTCTCATTCCTCCAACATACAAATACAAAAAAGGGGATACCTCATAAGGTATCCTTTTATTAGTCATTTGGATTGCCCTAAGTATCTTTAGTGAATTGGTTAGCATTGGCAGTAGGTAGTACTAGAAACGTCTTCATCGTGTACAATGATATCTACCCTATGTGACGTGCGTGTTTGCTGTATGCACTTTTTATCCGAGTCAAGACCAAAAAGGATACCCGAATTCCTCTCTCAATCAAACTCATAATTTGTCTCCCCATCACTCGGCAGCAGCAAAAACAAGTATGCAGCAACCCCATATTATACTGTGGTAACAGTTAGTACGGCATTAACCTCGGTGGCCTATATTAAGCATCATCAAACATATATTACTCGGTATCAAAACAACACAACCACAGCAAAATGTCTCGTCAAGAGAGTTATTACAACAATTTACGTCAATCTCTACGCCATATGCCTATCAATGAGGTTAGTAGAGAAGAGGCACAAACACGGAGAAACGATACTACTAATAATCGTCGTGTATATCTAACACCTAAACCAATACAGCTACCTAGTACACAACAACAAGGTCAAAGATCATCACATCAACATAATTTGCTTGACATTATAACAGGCAGTAAGAAGATTATAAATAGATTTACTAAAAGGTCTCCTACAGACAAAGGCGGTGATGACAAAGAAAGGGTGAATGATATTCGTTGTAACAGTGACGAGATATCATCTTCATCGTCTTCGTCGTACAGTAGTAGTAGTGATTCATTGCAATCAACAACATCTGAGGAGGACGTAGTTCAATATCGTCATCGAAGAAGAAGACGCGGAGATAATACAAGAGTAACTATGAATCATCATACTCCATCGCCACACCATTATGATATAATAAATGCACAGGTTAGTATACCGCGTGATACTTGTGATACTGATGCTGCCCAGTGTCGAATATCATCTATGACACGAAATGATTATAATAAGTATGATTCGCATCAACAAGAAGAGGATGGTACAATACACAACCAGCTGCAACAGCAGCCTGTTAGATTATCAACAATGCAACAACACATTGAACAAAGTCAGTTGCTGCAGAATCATCATCAACAACATGAAGATATATCTCCTCAACTAATAAAATCTAATGATGATGATGATGATGATGATGAAAAAGAAAGTTGGAAGATTGATGCTTTACTTTTACAACAAAGAGATATAACACAAGCAATTGAACAATCGCTTCAGGAGCAGTCTAACCAATCTCTACCACAATCGAATACACATCATAATCAGTCACAGCCATCATCGGGAGGACAATATCATATCACAGGAAGAAGAACACAAACACCACCCTCCTCTGAACGATTTATAAATGACTCAATTTTTGAAAGAAATGAAAGAAGTTCATTAATGGATGATATCATTACCAATACACAAGAGAATCAATATTATGACGTGAATGTATTAAAGGAAATGGGTCTTATTCGAAGTAGTACTAGTAGTGCCGCAACTAACAATAGTAAGGAGGAGGTATTGGATAGACAAAGCTCAACCTCTTCATGGCTTGAGGATGTTTTAGATGCCGAGGGTATTGATCCAGAGGTGCTCAAGGAACTGGGTGTTGAGAATGCAAATAAACATCAGGAAGAATCATTAAAGTCTGATAGTACTGCAAAGTTGAAGACAGCTTTTCTATCAGGGTGTAATGTCTTGGCTGCTGATACCTCGGATGATATGGTACGAGGGAGAAAGAAGATTGAAACAGATTCAGATGAACAGCAACAGCAGCAGCATGCTGATGAAAAGAAGAAGGGAAATAAGAAGTCAGACATTACCATCGACGATCATGGACCATTACCACCATCAAATGGCATCCTTAGTAACATCCTTGGGAACTCACACAACACATTAGCTTCATCCGACTCATCACATCCAACAGTAACAACAACGATGGTGGAAGAAGACGATGTACGAGATCCGATTCTGAATGATGATGATAATATCATTAATGAAGCTTTGAGCTGTTCGGGAGTGAGTGGAGATAGTCCCATTGTCTCTACCAAGAAGGGACTTTCGACCTCATTTGATATTAGCAGTACCAACAAGAAGAAGGAGGGTAGTAAGCTACTACCAAAATTGCCGACCATGAAAGGAAAAAGTACACCGAGTAGCGATATCAAGTCTTCCTCTTCTCAACAATCAATAAAGTCTTCACCTCAGAGTGAGCTGGCTTCATATACCATTGCTGCCAACCTTTTTGGTATTAAGGAGTTTACTTGTATGAAGGATCGGTACTCGGGTAAGGCTGATACTCATCAGTCGTCACCACCGCCGCTTCTGTCATCTTTACCTGACAAAGAAGGTACTAGACCCCAAGCACTAAGAGAAGAAGATGATCCACAGCTACTACTACAATCATCTGATGAAATACGGCACGATTCTTCCTTTTCATTTGCAGACGATGATGATAATGTAGCACCACGTACTAAACCAAGTCTTGGGTTTTTAAAGAGAAGGCATGTTCACCATCCAGGCAGTGGAGTGAGACAAGACATCAAAAGCGTCGAAAGGGCAAGAGCGGCATAGCTTTATAGTAATGTAGCTTGGTAACATACACTTAACTAGCCTCTTACTGACTACGAAGAAGTAATACTATATACTCTTTAACTGGTTTATTCACTTACAACAACAACAACAACATACACTTGGGCATAGTTCTACATATCCATATATTAATCCAAGTGCACAAGAGGATACAAAACTCCTCAAACATAAATTTTTTAACAACTAATTCTGTAGTCTTGAGAGATACGACCAACATATACTTCAGGAAGTACACACACGTCGTAGATGGAGAAACAAGCTTCATCAACATCTTTAGTCCCCGTAAAACTTGGCTTGGGGGCAGTTACCGTCATTCCCCTCCTCTTCCAAAGTAGAAAAATGTGCCTTGCAACACTTATCCAAGGTGTCATGAGAATTATGAGCGGACCAATGTGGCATCGGATTCTCTGTGCTGTCTTGAACACAGTCCTTCCAGTCCTTGTTAGGGAAATACTTGCCAGATCCTTGATATACATACACTTCATTAGGAGTGCGTGATTTAAAAGCACACTTTCCTGACTCGATCCACCATAGTGTCTTCTCACAACAATCCTCGGCACTAGTGAAGGTAGGCTGGGACGTTTCCAATCCACCTGGATTGGTACATGCAACATCATTCGAGCCTTCTAGGCAGTTCTGAACACAGTACTCTTTCTCGTAGTCGACAAAAAACTTGTTATCTCCAACATCTGCTGGAGAGCCTCCACCATTAGTAATACAGGCTTCATATGTATCATTCCAACTATAATATGCTTTACAACAAGCCTCGAGGGTAGACTTGAAGCGAGGTTTCACTGGAGGTTGGAGATAAAGAGAAGAAAGAGAATACATACATATTGGTGAGTTGTTATTCAACAAAAGACTTTCACCTAATAATGCAATGAACTACTTACTCCAAGATGGATACTCTCCATCGTTTGAGCAATACTCATCACTCTGAGCAGGCAGCCATGACTTTGGATAGAAACGAACTACATCCTGGATCAATGGAGCAGTTATCCCATCAAGACTGATGATAATACCATTGCCACTGTTGATGCCAGCAATGTTGTCTTCGAGAGCTGCCTTTACATCATCAAGAGATTCTTGAGCCTTGGCTTCTGTACAAGGAGAAGCACAGATTGCGTTGACAGTGACAATAAACTCTGCCAATGTGATATACACATCATTAGATAGTTCACGCCCGGCACGGAAGAGCTTACGACCAGTTGTGGTCGGTGCGATACACTTGTAATTCTCAACAGTTACAACACAAGTAGTAGTATCGCTGGATAAGCCATCACAAAGTTGTGGCTCAAATTCGCTTATCAAATCTTCTTTGGAAGTACATCCATCAGGGTCTGTACTTTCAACACTAGCACCAGCTTTGATTTCATTATCATAAGCCGGTCCCGATGCCGATGATGAAAGAGGGTCAGTTGAGGGGCTTGATGTTGGGACCTTGGAAGGTGAAGATGTTGGCTGTGTAAAGTTGATGAGTGGTAATGAGAGAGCAAAGTGAGAGATGTGCTAGAAGATATACCATTCAAACAAAGAAGCACATAAGCTCGCGGCTACTACTCACCACTTTTGATGGTGACCCAGTAGGCGCCTTTGACGGATTGGTTGATGGTGAAAGAGACGGTGAAGTTGACGGCGCCTTTGAGGGCGATTGGCTTGGAGTTGTTGTTGGCTGATGGGGTGATAACAGAAAAGAGAAGTTAGTTATGTACGGTATCCTTCTTCAGAAATACCGTCACAGGATATGTTCAAACAACACTCACCACTTTTGATGGTGACCCAGTAGGCGCCTTTGACGGATTGGTTGAAGGTGAAAGAGACGGTTCCTTGCTTGGACTCTTTGAGGGCGATTGGCTTGGAGTTGTTGTTGGCTGATGGGGTGATAATAAGAGGGAGAAGGTTAGTTTAGATTTAGATTAAAGAGTTTTCAGAAATGGTCACAAGTATGTTCAAAGCAACACTTACCACTTTTGATGGTGATCCACTAGGTGGTACACTGCATGAAGATGCGGCTGAATCTGTATAATCACCAGCGGCGCAAGTGGCTGGAAGAGTGATGATGCCCCCCGTTTCGCTACACACATCTGCTCCATTGCAACAAAATGATAACCCATCATCAATTGATAATGCATTGTCCCTGCCTCGCACTGAATAAAGTAGCACGCAGCTAACATCTCCTTGACACGAGCAGGTCATATCTCCAATATTCCCTGCATTACCGGAGTTGCCGACAGCTTGCGCAAGCTGTCGACAACTATTAACACCTAGGCATGATTTTTCAATATTACCAACAGTCCCCCCATTGCCATCGTAAGAGTAAGAGGAGACCATTCCGGCACAGCTAAAAGTACCAAGACATGAATCGATTATGTTTCCAACTGTCCCCGCATCGTAAGAGTAGGCAATCGAAGTACAACTTCCTAGTCCATGACACGAGTTAACAACACTTTCAATGTAGCCAGATGTATCAAGACCATAAGCAGTGCGATCACAAGCAAAGTCTCCAGAATCCAAAAGATTGTTCGTGGTGTAATAGTTCGAGGAAGCCTTGCATCCATTTACTACATGTCCAATATTTGCTGTGGAAGAAGAGAGATGAAGTTGTGATATGTTAGGAGAGAAAGAACTTCAATGATGACTAATACTAATACCAATAGCAAGAAGTGACTCGAAAACAATAGCATCACTTGAACAAGTACGCACCACTTTGACATGCTTTGTCACCAACACATGATCCATCGGGACATATCTTGCCTATTATATGAGAGAACAAAGAGGTAAAGTAAAGGTTATGAGATGATATTGATGTTATAGAAAAGCGGGACAACTAGTATATATCTAACTACTCACCAGTGAATCCGACACATGCATTTGGAAGACCAGTGATTCGGTTAGTTCCTTCACAGCAAGTACCGCTACTTGCAGCACATGCATCGGCACAAGATGTACCACTGTCACCAGCAAGATATCCATTTTCACAATCAATAAAGTCTGTTTCAACTCCATCTACCGTGCATACCGGAGTATTAAGACGTCTCGATGGAGAAGCTAAAAGAAGAGGATGATCCTTGTAATTGTAGGGAACTTTGGCGGATAATACACCCTCATCAACACTCTTCGAAGGATCCTTGAACTTGGTATTGGTATCGTCATCGCCGCCGTTACTATCCTTGGTGTTGATCGTGTTCGATGTCGATGAAGAAGAACTGAAACTTGAATGCTGCTGCTGCTGCTGCATCTCTTTGGTTACAGCGCGGCGGTGGTTGTTACGGAGTTGAAACGGCTGCACGTAATATGTATAATATATGAGGGATTAATACTATAGGGGTGAGCTGCTCATAATAGATTACTATACTCATTTTGATGGAGAATTTCCTGTTCATAGCCGGTCATTCTATCTCGATCAATTTCAATAGGAAACAATGAGGATATCGCTCCTGCCGCCGCCCACCTACACCGATATATAAACCCCTCGCCCACATCCACCATAGATATATAATCGACGAATACATCCATCGCATCATCGGTGGCTGAACACACCCACAGCAATTGCAACACATAATAGACATACGACATTCAAAAATTAAAACTAAAACTACTAAGACTTACTGTCTCGTTTGTTTGTTTGGTGGACGCGGCGGTGGCGGTGGCCGCAGCGGCGTTGGCCGAGCTGATTGCACTTAATGCTAGAGAGGCGACTTTGAACAACATCTTCTTTTGTAATTGTATAAAGTTATTGATTTGGTTGAATATATCAAATTTATGAGAAGGAGGTCGTGAGATGAGTTGCTGCTTTTTTTGCTGCCGGAGATTTGTACTACGCAGTGCGCTGCTAACCAATTGGGGTATGAAATAATTTACTTATGGTTGTAGAGCTTTTGAGTGACGAGGTCTAAAAATGAATAGTAAAGATTCATTTTGAGTCGTTGTTAATGGTCGCAGTCACATCTCTGATTGGAGAGGGTCATCGGAGTTCTCATTCTGTATTTGCAACACCTCATTTGGTGTCTCTGTCAAACATTGTTCAGCAGCCAACACGCACTATGCGACGGAGAAACAAAGAGCAATAAAGAACAAATATGAATGCGATCCCTAAATATCACTGACTAATTTAGCATGTCAGCAGTATTGAGAAGGTCATTTGGCAGTAGATTTTGAGACAGAATGGGAAGAGACACTTTTTATTCATCGGCAATACAACGAGAGTTCTTTCATTTTGGGCCTCTGTTTTGGGCTGTTGTTTTTATGGGGACTATAGCAGCCCAACTACTTAAGCGATTCGATGAGCCCCATCGCTTGGTATTCTGGGAACTAGTTGGCGATCCAATTTACAGAGCCACATGCAATAAAATCCTGTTGATTCGGTATGGGTTAATAGTCCTGTATCCATACATGTGGTACCCATGGGTTTGGCAATCCCATAGATTAGCGATATACAAGGATATACAATAACCAACCAATACCAAATCCATTCATACTAATTCTGAGATCAGTAGTATACCCGGTATCCTCTGTTAGGATATGGTCTATTCTGCAATCAAATACCGTTGGTTTGTTTATCATATTGCTACTTTACACTTAGACTTCTATATATTATTGATAATAACGAGGATGAATGCACTTCTGTTCTACGGTCTACGAAAACACATATCTCTTCTCTATCGATCCCCACAATCACAACCTCTGACACATCTGATATCCTCACATTATCGTATGTTGAGATTATACTCTTCTTCTATCATCTATCGTCTATCACTCACATCACCACATAATAGCAACCGTCAGCAAATAGATTGTACCATACAATATCATGAAACATCACCCTCGTCCCTTCATATCATCATACCAAAAAGTAGACACGCTACTAGTTTGTCTCGTCTTGATCTACCTTGACACACACTAATCGGAATCGAAGCTGCACATCAACCTCCTCTTACCTGCCCAGGAACAATTATGTACATGTCCCTTACCTGAAACAAAGTACCAATTGTTGCAAAGAGGATTGGTGCTGAGGTACTAGTAGTGGTAGAAGCTTGAGAACTTGTGGAACTGGCTGTGGCTTGTTGGGTTGTTGTGGCAATAGTGGTCTAAGGAGAAAGAGGTTTGGATTTGTGATATAAGGCTATTGGGTTAGATATCATTTGACACGAAAAGTATACATCATATGCACACTTTTGATCAATTAAGTAAACTCACGGATGATGTGGATGATGTTGTACAGTGTGGAACTAGTCTCAGAGGTACAGTTGAAGATGCCTGAGACTGAGAACTAGAGGTTGTAATTTCTGGCTCTTCTACTACTACTACTACTACTACTGCTTCATAAGTAACAGTAATATCCTGAAGAGAGCGGTGCATGTTCTTCCAAAGTACAAGCCCAATACACTACCTGATCAAAATTAGAAGGACATGCTTGGAATGCTGATTCGTTTGAGTTTCCAATAATTCCCAATTCTCCGTGTAAAGATAGTGCACCACTTGCCCATCACTGAAACTTTCCATGCCGAGAATGTAGGGAGTCTCGGGTAGTAGAGTAGTTACGAAAGTACGGCTCAATTCCCAATTCTCTTGTGGATAAGGTGTTCTTCCACCATCGTAGGAATAGGTAGCAATCTGTATACCTCAACAATCGGGTGTGTCTCCACTTCCACAATTGGGTGCACTGTGTATATTTTGCAATCGTCTCCAAACGAATCTATCACTATCGTTTTGATGACCACCATTACATCTAGCTTTACCCACTAACTTATTCCAGTCATAGTACTCAACAGAATCATTATTAAAACAAGAACCACCTTCATAATCGGCCGCAGCATCAGGGAAGGTCACCTTCGTAAACCACTTAGAGTCACTACTAAATACCCCAATTTGGTCCGGTGCAAATCAAACCAAAGAAGCGGCAACTCTTTGGACTAGCATAATGATCTCCGGCTTCGACTGTGTATGTGCCATCAATGAGGGCATTGACCGATAAACTAACAATGAGAAGGATGGATGTGGCCACTGCATATGAACGTCGTATCATTATTGATATTGAACAATTTCATTATTGATATTGATGTAGTAACAAGTTGTACTAAACTATTGGTAATTGGATGCACCTAACAATTTATACCTGCTCTCCAACGATAGATATAAGCATGAAGTAGACATAATAAGAGACGCTTATATCCATTCTATCTGACACGGCTGGTTTCATTTCAAGAGGAGGATCAAATTATATTGCAAAATGTATCTCTTATTGCAAACATCATGTTGACCGCAGCCGCCACCGCTGCATGATGCCATCCTCCCATCAAACTCACAAAAGCAAAATGCTATTACCCACATACCTACACACAAATCCAAATTGTCATAATCATGTATCGTAACCACTACCAATTGAAATCGACACACCCGAGCTCAATATCTCAAACGTTTCGTCATACAATCTAATACAAAATAATGATATACTCATAGGAATGAATGCTGAATAAAAGCATCGATTGCCATGCATAAGTATATATGAGATTGTCCTCTGGATATCGTCATTTTATGAGAGTGTAGAAATTGTCCTCTGCACAATACGTAGACCCTAAATAAACTAAAGACACCCCCCCCCCTAATACTTTTTACTTTTCATACTTCTTATTTTATGTGACTGCTCTACCTCTAATACTCTCTTCTTATTCTACCATGGCAATAGTCAACGAAACCTCAAGTGATACCAATAATATGCTACTATATGTCAGCATAATTGGATTTGCAATCATTTCCTATGTGTTATACAAATTTGTACTATCGCCTACACAACCTGCAAATACTCAACAGAGACAGCCACAACGAATAGCTGCTAGTAGTACAAGAACAATACGACCCTCTACATCTACTACCTCTACAGCAAGCTCAACAACAGCAGCAAAGAATAATACAGATAATGATGACTACAAATTCGGACAATCACGTCATCCATCTCACTTACTACCACCATCAAATTGGTCTAAAAGTAATAATAGAGTGGATTTATCTGGATATTTATTAAAGGGTATTATACCATTTAGATCTACTTATGCTAATGGTTATGAAGTTCGTTTACAACAACAGCAGCAAAAGATGAAGAATGAGCAAGCTGATGGTAGAAAAGATGATGAAGAAGTGAAGGATTTGGTAGTTGTGAATCGTAAAGAACGTGCACGGATATTTGCACGAATGTTTTCATCTTCAACCTCAGCTACTACTGCAAAGTCTACAAGCACCCCATCGAAACCACCAAATCGAGGTTCAAATATTGTAATAACAATCCATCATACTGATGTTATTACCACAACCACAGCATCTAACAACAATAATAATTGTGTAGATTCAAAGTTACACAAGATATTATATTTGTTGGGTACATATTATAATGTATTTGTATTAGTTGATGCATCAGATATTTTACCTAAGATTGTCAAGGATGTTCAGGTGAAAGAGTATATTGACAAGATTCGTACTCAATTATACACTACCACCACCAACAACAACAACAGCAGCAGCAACAACAGCAATGAGTATCAACTGAATAAACAAATTATACCAACTCATCGTATAATAGTAACAACAACATCGAGTGGTCGGGTGGCATTTGTACGACAATTATCTGATACACAATTGGTTATTGATTATGATAAAGAGGGTGTTGTGAAGGAATTGGAACGATTTGGTTTTAGGACCTTGTGTTATCCCAAAGTAGAAGAGGGAGGAGGTGGTGGTGAGAGTTCTTTGGGAAGATTTCTCATTCCGTAGCCACTGAAGGGATTGAGTGTTGAGTGGTGGATGCAGAGGAAAGGGATGTGTTACAACTCTGGAGAGTATAGGGTGCGGAATCATATAAGTTGTAAATTGTGGTTTCTATATGTGTTAGTAATGTCATGATTAAAATTACTTCCCCATCGTAAGTTGCTCAATCTTTCGACGTAGCTTTTCATTCTCGGCTTTTAGTGCAGCATTCTCAGCCTCAAGTTGATACCGTATCTTCCTGTCGTATGTTTCAAAACCACAGAGATCAGGGTAGCTTTTCAGGATTCGGTAGAAAGCTGTGCCTCTGTCTATCTTGTCGTCTTGTGAGCATGTATAATAATCCTTCCCTATCCATCCAAGAAGATTGGGCACTATCTCTTTATCCGTACCAATGAGAGTAGACAAATTAACATCGTTATTAAGATGGAAGTGAATGATCTTTCTGCGGATGACACTCTTCTTGTCCTTCTCTTCGTTTGATTCCAAGCAAAAGAGCAAATCCTCGGGCAAATGATGCCCGCCCGAAAGATACCACAATTTCTCAAGCGTGTGGTTGGAACTCGATGTTGCGTCAATATCTGATGTACTGCGTAGAATTCCAAGGAAGTACTTCCAACCTTTGGCAGATGTGTTCCGACCAAGTCCTAGTCTTTTGAGTCTTTTGTTATTAACAAGAGAGTTGGCAAGAACTTGAGCCCCCTCATCATCGATTGTATTTCCATCTAAGTATACATGCCTTAGTTTGCATTCAGGGTTTGAAAGGAAAGTGGCTAAGATTCTTAATCCCTGACTATCGATTCTGCTGAAAGTCAGATCAAGTCTCTGTAGACGAGGACAGTAGCTGCAGATATCAACAATAGCTGGTATTGATTCATCACTAATGTTACTACCCGATATTTCAATTTGTTTTATTGATGTAGGATTCCTTCTTTGACTGAATGCGGCAGCTAACATTTGTAGATCATGTAAACCAAAACCACAATTATTTAACTGCAGTTCTACAAGACTATCATTCTCAATTACAAACGGATGCAACAATCCGAGCCTTGCTCTACTGAAATCATACTCTAGTATCAAGAGTTCTTTCAATGATCTATTGTTTGCAATACCATTAATAAACAGATCTAAATTTTCGGTAGATGCAATCTCATCTTGTTCATCGATTCCATCCGGACAAACAGACAAACTCTGAAGATGTGTATTGCTGCCTATGTTATTTCCAAGTTGTAACCATTCAGAAACAGAAAGGACGGGATGGTAAGGGCAAAGGTCGAGTCTCTCGAAATCATGGGCATTTTGCTCTATGCAACTAAACGCATACCTCCGATCATGATTGTAAGAAAAGCTTTCTTCTTCATTTGGTTCATAACTACTTTCGGAGGAAAGTGACGTATCATCACTCATAATATTTTACATATCAAAATATAACTATATGTTCGGGGGTGTTATATGCCCGTCTGATACTGGAGTTATCTAATAAACTTGTAGATTGGTTCTATTTTCTTTTATATCTTCTTTCTTATTGTTATTCAGTAATACAACATATTAGAAGGAGTAGAGAAAGACATGAGTTGGAGCAGATCATGGGAAATTTTAGATGCACAAAAAAGTGTATGTATACACAGGTGACAGCCACATGCATACCGACTTCACCACATTAATCTATATGAAATGAGGCATACGCCGATACTTCGTATTAACATTTAACTCACTATTGATGATGCTACATCGGCCAAAGAGGCGTCAATACATAGTCTATTAAAGCCATGCTCGCTCACTCTCATAAAATTAAAATGGTATCCTACCATCTCTCTATCTACTGAGCCTCCTCTTTTGCCATTGATATATCTGCCTCTATTCAGCCTCCATTTCTATAAGTATATCACTGTTTACAATAGTTTATATATAAAAAGATAAAACTTCTGAGATATTGAGCTCGAGAGGTGAGTCAATTTCAATTGTTAGTGGTCGTATGACAACTTGAAATTTGGCTTATTTGGCGGTTGATTGAGTGAAGTTTGAGGACGATAAGAGGACGCGAGAGCATAGATTGGAACCAGATACATTCCTAGTGTTTATACAGTCCTAATCAATCCATTTGCAAATCCATAGTGACAAGGTGTTGCAATTGAGCAAGATACCCTCCATCACATCATTGCAATTTAGCAATCTCTCTCTACTCTCTTGCTCGATAGACTTTACTTTTACAATACAGTATGTTGAGATCTACTACATCACTCTTAACTCGTCGTTGCCTACCTCTTAATAATGCAGTATTATCAGAGGAATGCTCACTACTATTGTCATTGAATAGGAGATATCATCATCCATCAGTATCCACAATCACCGTCAACCATCGACACTTCTCAACATCCACATCATCATCAGAAGAAGAAGAAACAGTATTAGAAGTACCAAAATCAATGTCATCAGCACAAACAATAAACGAAGTCCTAACATCCATTGAAGAACAAGCAATACAAGATGAACATCAACGTCAAATTACTAAACCAACACCGTACTTTTCATTATTGCATTATCCATCACGTGCGAGTTGGCGTTCCTCTGATTATTTGTTGGGTACACCACCATCAGCACAATCCTCCCTTTCCTCCTCCTCCTCCTCTACTAAATCTACCTCTAAATCATCAGCTACGGCAGCTAATAGTCTACTATCCCAAACACAATTTAATATAATAAATCATTCACAACGTACCAATAAACAATTAAAGCGTACATATAAACGTATCATGGATAGTCAGAAGACATTAGCTGTGAAGAGAGAAGGTGAACGACGATTGGCTGCTAATTTATCTTCACCTACAAATAGTGGTAATGGTAGTAATAGTGTTAATGGAGTTGGGAGTAGTGGGGTTGGTAGTGAGGACGTAGAGGGGTCAATTGAGGATGGACATGGTAATCAAGTTGGTGATTGGAGAGAGAAGAAGAGCAAGAAGAGTAAGAAGAAGAGAATTGAGAAGTTGACAGTATCAGCTGAATCATTATGTAATGATCCATCTGTTGCCTTGTCATTATCAATGGGATTAACTAATACCAATACCGCAGGTGTTAACTGGGGTGATATTGACTACAACGATATTGCAACTTCAGGAGGCAGTGCTTCTTCAGTAGGTACAAACAATAGATCAGTCAAGAGTGCCGCACATATCAAATCAAAGTATATGTCATCAACAACAAATAGTAGTGAACATCGTCCAGTGGGATATAACGCTGAACAATCATTATCCAACTTACAATATAGATTTGGACCGAATTATTCAATTATGAAACGTGTATTGTGTGAGGTGCAGAGTTTGTTGGGTGGCAAGCCTCCACCAGCGGCAGCGGGGAATGGTAACGAGAGAGGGAAGAGAACTAGATGTTTTGAACCTAAAAGGGTATTGGACTTTGGTTGTGGTGTTGGATCGAGTGGTGCTGCCGCGTTAGATGTGTTTGGTGTTAGTCGTAGAGGAGGCGACAGTAGCACAACAACAGAAGGTATTGAATGGATACATTCCATAGATGCAAGTCAAAGTATGAGAGAAACTACCGATCGAGTATTAACAAGTGTACTGCAAGATGCACCATGGGAAGATAATGAAACATCAAAGAATAGATCTGATGAGGATATGTTTGATGAAGAATTAGCCAATTATGAAAAGGCCATTAATCAAATACGTGGAGACAAACACTCACAAAAGAGACTAGAACGACAACGTAAACGTTTATCAAAGTGGGAACATACATGGAATAAACAACTAAATTCCAAAACAAGATTAACTTTTGGTGAGAGTATTGTTGATACGTCATCATTCTATTCAGATCAAATGAATGTTGTTAAGGATGATAGACCACCATTGCCTTGGCAATCAAAGTTGGATGAACAGCGACGTAAAACAAAGGAAAAGAAGAAGGAACAGCAGTCTACTACCACATCATCTCATAAACAAGGATCATTTGATTTAATACTATGTTCCTACACATTATCAGAATTACCAAATGTTCCATCAAGCTTAGCAGCGGCAACATTATTATGGGAAAAGTTAGCACCCAATGGTATATTAGTATTCGTGGAGCCAGGCACACCTGATGGGTTTGGTATACTACGGAGTGTTCGTAGTATGTTATTGGAGTGTTGTCCTCCACCTGAAATTAAGGAGAAACGAAAGAGAGAGGCTGAGGCTGTGGCAGCTGCGGCAATGGAAGAGATGAAGGTAGATGCCGAGGAGGAAACCAAGGACGATGATGAAAGTAGTGGAGATAGTGCTGTTGTCGAAGAGGGTGAAGCGCTGACTGACGTAGACGAAGACATCTGGCCAGAGGAATGTCATGTAATTGCACCATGCACACACAACGGGTCATGTCCAATGTCACGTCATGAGAGAAATCACATCAAGCGTAATACTCGATTTGCAAAGTATCATGCTGCTGAACCAAATGAATCAGTTGAAGAAGATGAAGGCGGCAAGGGTGACGACCAAAACCAAGGAGAAGTTGGAGAAGATAGTGACTTACGAGATATTCTAGATGGATGGGAGGATTTGAGTGAATCCGATAAAGATGAGCTCAAGATGATGATTGGAGATGGGGATGATATATCTGATGATGAGTTAAAGGCCATGCTCGAGTACATGGATAGTGAGGATCTAGATAGTGATTCGGACGAGGAGGACATCGATGATGATAGTGATGTCGATGATGAGCGAGAGTTTTACAACATTGATTCACAACAAGAAGACAGATCTAATGAGTCACCAAACAAGGATTCATCGACGATGGCACAAACTGATGTGTTTGGCACTTCCTTCTGCAGTTTTGTTCACCAATTTCCTGGAGGTACAAGTCGTAAGAAGGGAGAGAAATTTACATATCTTGTGTTACAGAAGCGAGTCCCTGACTTACACGACAGCTCATTAGAAGCGGCGGTCGACAGCGAGGAGGCTTTGTTAGATGAGATAGATGTTGTGGATATGATGTCCGAATCGGTTTATCACGGCCAACAACTGAAGAAAGAAGAGTTGAAGAAGAGACTAAACCAGAAACGTCTAAATGCTATGAACGGCAAGGATAGTAATGGCCAAGAAGAAATTGAGACATATGATACACATCATTTAGATCAATCATTTGAAACCCTTCAGCAAGCAG
>Ga0214477_100567_pt1 | contig 25241 bp, 17 predicted proteins | sample M1_20Mar14CPVII9_FD_165058 | JGI IMG/M metagenome (GOLD analysis project Ga0214477, IMG submission 165058) | Marine eukaryotic communities from Monterey Bay, California, United States - M1_20Mar14CPVII9sort6BwellC16 | ecosystem: Environmental > Aquatic > Marine > Unclassified | place: USA...
CTGACAACATCGAGGAGTACGCCAGTGGGTTGGAGAAGCTTCTAAATGGTGGTCATATAACAAATGATCAAGCAAAGGCTTACAAGAAACAGTATAATATTGGGTAAGGTTGGTCTGTACAACTATCATTCTTGTTGTATTCAATCTTCTCACAAACAAAGTTTCATCTATAATTGCTTTGTATCTCACAGATTGAATGAGGATGAAGCTAAGACTCGACTTTGGTATGAGTCGAAAAACCCGACACCAATCAGACGGCATCGTCCAGGTGAATCTAAGCGGTCAAGACGTGTACGTGCTGAGAGGAAGGCAAAAGAAGAGATGAAGCAACGAGAGGAGGAAAGGAGAGAACAAGCCAGACTTGCTACCGCCTCTATGAAGAAATCTTCGCCCAGTTCATCACCTCCAAGTAAGTGTTACCGACTTGGCAAACGCAATAAAAAGTATGTGGTAATTCACAATCCTGTAAAGAGTACGCCACGAACACATAACTACCGAAGGAAAGATAAGATAAGCAAGCAGAAAGTTACAACTCTCTACAAGAAGAAGGCATCGTGGCGTGAGGAGATTCGAGTTGATGATGATGCTGATTGGGATGTTTTGAATGAGGCTATAGCAATTGCAAAGCGGGAGGCTGTAGAATTATTGAGGACGACCAAGGAGAAGAGAGAAGATGAAGAAGAAACCGCACCTTCTGATACTATTAAGTATGATCCGGTGAAGGCAGCCTTAAATTTTCTCGCGGTAAATGGAATAGCTGTTGGGTCTTCAGTTGATCATGTTGAGCAAATTCGATCTCAACGTTATAGAAGACCTGTACATCCAGCTACATTAATGACTGAGGAGCTCCAGTTTTACCGTCTTTGTCATATTGTTGCTTTGATTGGGGCTTCCAATACCAAATCCAAGAGGAGAATCAAGAACATGAGACGTAGAATGTTCCTCAATATCAAGATTCGACCACGACGTAGTAGGCTTGCTATAACAAGTTATTACACAGCCAAGCTTGAATATATACTCAGCAAGTACATGTACAACCAAAGAGTTCGAGTTCAATCTGCATCAGAAGAGGAAGTAGGAAGTGTTGGGGAGAAGGGTGGAAATGATACTCTCGATACTCTCTCATGTACAAGCAGTTCATCTAGTACAGAAGACTCTAATGATGATATCGATGCATTAGGTTCGAAAGTATCAAGCTCTGGTTATGATGATGACTCAAAGAAGAAGACCGCCCCTAATCAAGAAGAACAAGCAGCTTCTATGTCTACGAGTGTTGATCTTTCCATACCGGGTGCTTTTACACAATATTTTTGCAATAGCAAGAGATGCTGCAGCCACGCTGGATGTTCTTCTGTAGGTCGCACCAATCATATCAAAGAGTCGTCAACTCAAGACGATACCCAAGCCCTAGAAGATATAAAGCAGTCTTTGGATACCAATGGTAGTGTTGAATTGATGATTGGAGGAGGTACCACTACGACTCGACAGAGCAAGTATGCAAGCTCCTATGATGGCAAATCACCTGAAGAGATACAGAAAGCAAAGAAGGCACGTAAAGCTGCAAATGAAAGAGCCAGGAGAAAACGTCGCTGTCTTGAGCAGGAGGCTCAAATCAAAGAGGATGACAGAGCTCGAAAGAAGACCAGTAGGTTGAGTCGTAGCTCGGAGCAGGAGGCTCAAGACAGAAAGAAGGCCAGAGATGGAATGAAGACACCTCAGAATAGAGCTAAGGATAGAGCTCGAAAGATCAATACTCGAGCTCGAGCAAAGCAGGAGCGAGAAGACAAGTCTTGTACATTTGATAATACCAAAGTGTGGGAGATGCCTGGGAAAGATTACTACAATGATTCTGAGTTCGAAAACAGCCCCGAGATGGCAGTCCAACTTTGGTACGACAACAATGGAACTTGGAGGGAAAGAGAGTCAAAGTGGTTGATTGCATACTTGCATATAGAGATGTCAGAGGATATTGTAGAAGAATCTCGGCCAGTTCTTACAAAGTTGATTCGAACTAGTATTGAATGCAATCGTACATTGATCGAGGCTGTTCATTTGGTGTTTGGTGAGTTTAAAAAAGATGAATGGATTGCTCAAAGAAAGTGGCAAGAGGACGAGTGTATTGAAGATTCCGAAATGGCAGCATTATTGTGGCTTGACAGCCCCGAGAGCAATATAGATGCCAACTTGATTCAAGATACCATATCTCCAAAAGATCTATCGAGTAACCCAATAGTTGATGAAGCTTGGGCTAAAAAACTAATAGAATTGAAGCTTCAAGTGCCGGAGTATTGGTGGGTAGATGAAGATACGAAGGAGCATTTCAAAGGTAACAAGCTATGGGAGTGTGAAATCGCATCTATCAAGCTCAATGATGAGGAAGAGAGGTATTTCAACCTCAAATGTCTGAATGATCCTGACGACCCAAGTCGTAAAAAACGCTATCCAATGGCATACATTGATGTCAAGAAACATGTTGATGAGAAAGATCCAACGTACCCGTCGTTTGAGGCCGTCCTACCTCCTTTTCAAAGGCAGGCTACCCCGTTTATTGACTGGGAGCATGTAAGTCTTCTTAAACAAACAAAAGAGTCGTTGGTGGAGGCAGAAGGGGACCATGCCAAGCTTAGAGGCACCCTTCAAGAATACTGCATCGATAGAATAACACAGATTTTAGAGCATCAGCGAATGACACCTGAGAAACAACACGAGTTGGGGGCAAAATTCCTCGAGTCACAAGGTAGAGGTGTCTCTTGGGGTAAGGAAAAGTTCAACAACAAATCAATTGATGCTCCACTCTACACTTGTGCATGCTGTGGCTATCGTGACTTCGATCGTGATGGGTGTCAATATCAAGATGTGAACTTAGACGAGTGTCTAGATGTGCTCAAACTGGATAATGAGAAATGGGGAGAGCATGTAGATAGAATGCAACAAGATGATGGAGATCCTCTGTATTTACCAGTGGATAAGGATGGCAACACAGAGAAATTCAAGACATCCAAGGCCTATTCAATATGGCCACAAGACGAAGATCTGATCAAAGACTTGAACCAAAAGTGTAGCAAGGCGGAGGGTAGTCGCAACTATCAAGATTGCTTGTTCGAGGACAACCCTTGTGGTGAGTGCTGTCGTCCATCTGATCCAATAACTGGTGAGAAGTTGTGCACAAGACAACACGGCAAACGAGCGAAGTACTTCCATTTACACCCCGAATTTGTTGAAGAGTATACAAATGATAATGAGGAGGTTGGATTCAAGGCCAAGATGTGTAGCGATTGTTATAGGAGTATTACCAATAAAGACAAGAAGACTGGAGAACCCAAGCCCATGATCCCAGAGTTGTCTATTGCAAATGGTATTGATTTTGGGGACTATACGCGAGTAGGTTTGACACCTTTGACTGACCGAGAGCGTCACATCATATCAAAAGTCAGACACTGTATGCATATCGTCAAGATTGAGAGTACTTCTGGTGCCAACAACGGCGATGAAGCTGAGAAGAAAGTACAGTATAACCATCATTCTACTATAAAGGGTTGTGGAATCATATTTGATCATGACAGTCCACAAGTTGTGAAGAATCTATTAACTCCAGAGAGTATAAATGGTGACGTTCAGCTTCAGTTTGTATGCCACAAAGGAGAATATGATCGTTTGGTAGCAAAGGCAATCAAAACTGCAAATGTGTCGGGTCGTGCACATGTCATCTACCAATGGCTAGCTGTATTGAAACGTATTAACAAGTGGTATGAAGGCGATGAAGAGTTGCAAGAGCTACCTCCTTTCAACGAGTTCAAGCAGACTATAGACGACTGCAATAATGAACTTATTGATCAAGTTAAGATAACTGATAATAAGAACCTCGAGAAGCAAGTCAATATAGCAAGAGATGACTATGCAGGCATTCGTGTTACAACAACCTCCGAAACTGCACGAGTGGATGACGACAATGAAGGTGAATTAGATGACAGATATGATTTGCCCATGAGACATGTCAATGTTACAGATTCAGAGAAGACCGCATACAGTAATCGTGCAGATCTTGACCACGAGTTCTTAAAGACATGTGCAAGAACATTGAAAGTTGATATCAAAGAGAGCCAGGCAAAATATGAAAAAGCTGCGGCACAGAAGCAACAGATTAAATCGTTCAGAGAAGAGGAGCCGTTGAATGAGTTTCTCACGGGTGATGAGGGTCTAGTGAAGGCTAGTGCTGATGTATTCTTGTTTGGAACAGCTTATGATAGTGATCACAAAGCACCACGTTTGACTTCCAAACAGCTGAAGCATCTCCTCCGCCAGTTTACTTGTGCAGCTGCATCGTGTGTGCCTCAAATATTTCATCTATTCAACCAGATGCAAAGACATCAAACTATACGGGCAGTGCATGCAAAGACACAAAATAAGGAGAAGTGGGATGTATTTCAAAAGGAGTTTACATCTGATGACTTCCAAGTAAAGTTTAGGAATGCAGTAGATAATCCTCATAGTCCAGATGGGAAGTATGTATTGAGAAAGCTTGGTCCGATGCTTGCAGGTACAGGCAGATCTACAACATTTGGTGCACTAGAGAGAGATCGAAGCAAAGGTGAAATCCTGGCTTTAGGTCGGCGGTTCGGCTGTGCAACATCGTTCTTGACATTTGCAATTGATGATGTGAATAATGCTTCTTCTATCAGACTCGTTACTCGTAGCTCAGATAACAAAGAATTTCCAAGCCAAGTGTCAGGTGAGGCATACGAGGCACTGAGGAATGGCTTTGGTGTCGGTCAGGGACATATCCCTATACCCAAGACGTACCGAGAAAAGTATGCACGACTTACTGAGAATCCAGTTGGAGCTGCACTGCTTTATAAAAAGTTTGTCGAGGATGTGCTGACGATACTTATTGGAGGGAAGAGTCAATCCTCACGTAGAACATCATTCGTATGGGATAATGATTCTATCGGAATCACCGGTACCAATATAGCTTACTTTGGAAAGACAGAAACGACCGGCAGAGGATCACTTCACTTCCATGTTGTGTTATGGGGAGGTATCTCTCCAGATTTCCTTGAGCGGATGGCAGATATACCTGAGCTATGCAAACAAGTCGGATCTGTATTGGAGTCCATGTATTCTGCGTCTCTTACCAGAGAGCAGCATGTAGCTGACTTGGCCAAGAAGGAGACAGACAAGCTCTGTTCATATGAAGATGATACCAAGCCAACATATAGAACACTGCCACCACGGGCTATGCAGATATCTCCTGATCCTTTAGACAAATCCAGGTTCGAGGATCATGTATGCACCACAGTATGGCGATTTTGTATTCACTGTCATACATACACATGTTATAAAGGTACAATGGGATACACTGGATGCCGGTTATGTAAGCCAAGTGGGTTGAGAAAATCAACCTTGGCAGTTATTCTCGAGGAAGATGAAGAGAATAAATCGGCTTATTCTTACAAGGATCCACCATCAGAAACTATAACTCCACTTCACAAACTGGACGGAGAAAGGCCGTCGAGTCAAAATCTATTTCCTTTGTCGTCATCAGATCCAAGAACTATTGTTTGGGAGATGAAGAGACCCGAAGAAGAGCCGCTAGAACCTCTATCTTCATCAGAGGATACCACGAGAGTGAGAGAAGAAATCCTTCAAAAGTTGTATCAACAGATGAAGTCTCGATCTGACGATGATGGAGTACTCTATGATCCTCCCAAGGATGAAAATTGCCTCTTTCGTGTGCTACTCAAGGGCTTGAAGAGAGTACAGCCGAATATAGCTGAGGGAATGACAACAAAATCTTTGCGTGCAGAGTTGATGGAGTATCTTGAGTTACACAAAGACAAAGTTGTTAAGGCCGACTCAACTGATGCTATCACCTTGAAAGATCTAGCAGAAGATCAGAGGAATGCAAGGGATGGCATTCAACAGCCAACACAACAACAAGATACTCCTGAAAGAGATGGCATTCAACAGCCAACGCAACAACAACATACTCCATCAGGGTTTGATATTCAAAAATATCTGAAAGAAATGCGTGATGACACCCCATACAAATGTAAGCGAGGCGGATGTCTGGAGTATTACTTATTTGCATTGAAGTACGATGTGGTTGTCGTCATCCATACTGAGGATGAAAGAGTCAAAGTTATCTCCGATGATAGAGTCAAAGTTATCGTCAAGGGTGATCTTAAGGGTACAGACGATGATAATAAGCCCACTGATAAGCCCACTATGCACTTATCTTATCAGAAAGAGCACTACAAGCTGCTTCGGGCCGAGTGGCCTTGGAGTCAGCCTGAGAGTTGTGAGGACGAGTCAAGTTGTGAGGACGAGTCAAGTTGTGATAGATTTAAAGAGCACCGTAAGAGATGGCTGGCAAGTCAAGTCGACTTGTACGACTTTGTACAAGACAATAACAACCTTTTTCACAACCTTATGCAAGGCTTGGTCATCGTGGGTGCTAGCAAACCATCTAACCCGATCAAATCATCTCAGCTCACCCTTCGAGGAATGAAACGTGACTTGATGAAATATCTAAAAGATTGTCCACATAAAACATTTAAGGATGACAAGAAGACTGGAAAGGTTACATCATTGGAGGATGAAGTCATTCGACGTTTGAGTGTTGATGATGAGACACATAATATCGAGTCTCAGTCTCCAATAGAGCGATATGCCCAGCTCATTCAAGATGGAGAGCTTGGTGGTGATGAGTTGGAAATGTATTTGTTTGCCAAGGTAAAGAATGTTAACGTGATCTTATATGAGCAAGATAGAGATATCTTTGAGTGGCGGCGTGAGTTCAAGGCTACTACTAAGGATTCAGCCGAGACGATTCACTTACTTCGTCACAAGAGTCAGGACGACAATAGTAGAGTCTACTATACTCTGTTCATGCCAAAACTATACTCCATCATGAAGGCTCTTCAAGCAGTCAATGATACCACTACACTCCAAAAGATATATGACAAAATATCAACTGCTGTTCAAGATAGAAATGGGCTTGTAGTTGATTACAACCCCCTCCTTACTGCATTGCTTGGTTGCAATACAAACTTGTTGTTTCTTGGATCAAAAGAGCAAAGTAGGGGTGCCCTATTCTATATTGGACCATACATCAACAAGAACGGAGTTGAAATCATAGATGCTCTTCCTTTGATTGCCGAGGCTCAAAATAAAGCTTTAACATATCTTAGTGTTGCAGAAGATGCCGGTACAGACAAACGAACTGTGCAACATACATTGCACAAGACACTTAACAAGCTGAATTCGAAGATGGAAGTGTCGGATACTCAAGCAGCTGGTGCCTTGCTTGACTTGGATGCAAGGATTACAGATGAGATCTTTTCTTATTACGATGCCAAAGGATATAAGAACTTCGTCTTGGATACATTCGTACACGGTCTACACCAAAATTTTGAACCAAGAGGTAATGTTGTAGACTTGGGAGAGTGTGATACTGATGATGAGGCTGAGTTTAGTGCCGATGAGTCGTGTGATGGAGATGAGAGTTTAGAAGAGACTGTTGAAGATTCAGATAAAGGAAATGAACCACCAGACGACTGGAAAACATTTGAAGATGACTGTTGTGACAAGTTTGATATGGTGCACGAGAAAGGAGCATATGGTCATGCTAAAATATACTACATGGGCAACGATGATCTGACTGGCAGCGTTGAAAGTCATGTCGTATCATATCCAGAGCTTTATCGCTACCGAGGTCCAGATTTGAAGCATCTAAATCGATTGGAGTATAGTGCTCTTGTAAAGGTAGGCATTAACAAAGAGAAAGACGAAGACGAAGCTACTCAAGGAAGGAAACCAAATAAGAAGTATCAGTTTGGTAGCGGTCTTAAAGAAAAGATCGGATCAAAGTATTGCCAAATTCTAAGATCCAAGCAGTGCACACCTAAGTTCTTCTGCAAGTTGCCACCACCTCCAGGCAAGAAGCCAGCAAATCCATCGAAGGCAAGCCGTTGGAAGAAGAAGGCAGACAAGTTTGCATTTCATTACTTGACTATGTTTCGACCCGAGACTGACTTTTACGACTTGTCGATTGATTGCAAATTCGATTACAAATATGATTGGGAAGCCTTCCTCGAGTTTGAGTCGAGCTTGAGATGCAGTGATCGAGCCATTGACCATTCTAGACTAGAGCTCATGGAGAGATACATACATGGCTGGAAAGTGAATACAGCCAAGCGCGTGATGTTGGCAGAGTACCGTGGTAGAAATCGAACTGAATGGTCAGATCAACAGAAGGAGAGGGCTCGAGCATACAAAGAAAAAGCCATGGAGAATCATTCAGATGTATTCGATTATGACTGTCAGTTTAAAACTACAGAACTGAGTTCAGGTCACGAGAAGAAGAACGTCCAGATTACAAAGCACAAAAGACAGTGTGTATCCATTCTTCAAGATTGTGTACCCGAAGCTTTAGAATATCATCATAGGGCAAATTTGAACCCCAAACTTCCACGAATACCATTAAATAAAGATTCGTATATGAGACTAAAGGAAGCTAAGCCTGCTCTTGACAATAAGCCCACTGTTCAGAAGTGCTGTCCAGTGCCTCAACATATTGCAAGGCAAGTTGATAAGTATTTGAAGAAACAAGGCTTGTCACGTGATAAGGACGAGGCAGTACAGATTCTTCGCGATCACTTCACTGCGATGCATGAAGGTAGATCAGAAGCTGATGATTATGAAGCACCATACCTGTTGATCTGCGGTGGGCCTGGGAATGGAAAGTCCAAGTTGGTTGAAACATTTGATGGTATGTCGAAGTGTATGGACGTTGGGAGTCTAGTAAAGACGGCCTTTGTGGGTGGTGCAGCAGTCAATATCAATGGCTCTTCTTTGATTGGACTGTTTGATATGCCAGTCTTTGATCAAGGCAGTGGCACTGATGATGCTAAGAAGAAGCGCATAACAAGCTGGAGCAGTGACAAGCGTAGGAGTTTCCTCGACAGATATGATCTTGACAGGATATCATGTATCATTGTAGATGAGATATCCACGGTTAAGCCGTATATGCTTGCATATTTGAACGCCAGATTGATGGAATTATATCCAGACAGTAAAGGCAAACTCTTTGGTGGCCGTGCAGTCGTATTGCTTGGAGACTTCGATCAACTTCCTCCAGTCGGAGGCGACTCTTTAGCAGGTGCGGCCATGAAGTACGAAGAAGCAGTTTGTAAGAAGGAGGCCAGTTCAGCCGATGATTGTGAAGATATCAAAGCCTTCTTGTCGGGTCATTTCGATCAAAAGGAGTGTTATGATCTTAAAACGGCAGGCATTCGCTTATTTGAGAGAGTAAAGCATATCAAACTGACTGAACAACATCGATCCAAAGATCCCGAACACACTGCATTACTTCAAAAGATGAGTTCCGACGGAAGGCTTCATCCGATACATTTGAAGTTATACAAAGACTTATCCGAAGAGGATATGAATGAAAAGAATGGTGGTGAGTTTGCATTTGCAACAATGGTTGTAACTGGTAATGCCGAGAGGCATGAGTTGAATGCACTGCAAGCCAAGCGTTGGGCGTCACACCACAACACAAAGGTGGTGCGGTGGTTTAGAAAGCGAGATGAAAGTAAATGGAAAGGCAAGCCAAAAGATCCAAATCATGTAACCATTGCCATGGAAGATAATTGTTTCTACGAGATGTTTGTGCCAGGATCAGCTGGATATATCACCGAGAACATCAATACTGATATTGGTCTTGCCAATGGTGTCGAGATCAAGTATCATTCTCTCTCTTTTAGTACACAAGAGGAGGAGGAGATATTCAACGAAGAGTTTGAAGCCGATGGACCACTCGTTATGACACTTGATAAGCCTCCTTCTGCCATTAATGTAGAGCTGTTTGCTGACTTCCCCGGAGACTCCGATGAAAAGAAGAAGGAAAACAGGAAGAAGAGAAAAGAGTGGACTCATGGTTCACTTGTGGATGACGGTCGTGTTGTTGTCCAGCTCTCTCGTCAATGGGGTAGCGAGCTTATACGGAAATATAAGACTGAATCTATTGCTGGATCATGGCAGGTTGGATACAAAGTGTCGACGTTACCAATGAAGGATCACTTTCCCATCGAGCCAGCATTTTCAGTAACCATATACAAAGCGCAGGTGAGTTGTGTTTTACTTTCCTTACCTTTATGATAAATCATGGCTAACGTTGATTCTGTATTGTAACTTCAAAGGGGAGGACAATTCGAAGATTGATCATATTTGTTTCACGACATCCAGTTCCATTGTTGAGGATGTCTTGGGAGGGACTCTATGTTGCTCTGTCACGTGTAAAGTATCGAGATCATATACGTTTGGCTGTCAACAGAGACACCCTCGAGAAGGAAAAGGAGGCCATGGAGTATATGGTGGAGTTGAAGAAGAACAAGTATACAGATTCATTCTTCCGCGGATTCAAATCAATTGGGGCTGATGGTGTAGAGACTCAAAGTCAAGTGATGACATGGAATCGTGAAGCAGCATGGACGGCGGCTGGCTATGACAAGCTAGCAAAAGATACGCCAAAAGTAAAGAAGGCATCAAACAAAGCTAGAAAGAAGCATACGATGACTGATATACAAAATGCAATGAAGAGGAAGAAACGTAGGATATGAAAGATATTAGAGGAATGAGAATAGATAAAGATAGAGATGATAATTGCATTAACTATACGCCCTAGATATCTACTGAATACTCGTTACATCAATTATTGACATTACTCATGTGGGAATAGACAACTCTCTTTCTAAAGTACTCCTTTCCAATTGCTCTATATATTGCTTTATCAGTGTAGCTAAGTTTTTGATATCTTTCCAAGGCTTCTTGTTGGACTCCGGTTGGACCTTGTCCTGATTGTTTCTTTGTGTGCTTTTTCATATAACACGGCTCTATTCTATTACTACTCTCTTGACGATTGTTATACTCATGAAACCAATAATCTAAGAAATCATTTAAATTGTCAAATGTTCGATTGATACGATGCTCTTCACTAACTTGAAACCTAAAAACTTCCCAACCATCAGAAGTTGAGTACTCCTTCTTCATCATCTTCTCCTTATTCTTATTATCGATCCACTCACGGTGAGTCTCCTTCATGATATAAAAATTAATTACATCAGTGTAGTAACGGTGCCACAAAGCAACGTTCTTATCATTAATCGTCTCAAAGTCATGACGCCATACAGCAACATTACTTAGCAAATGTAACCCTTCAGATGACAGCACCATCAATTAAAGATTTTATTATTGTAACGCCATCCGTATCATTCTATGAGCATCATTAGTGCTCTATTTGTTATTGTTTTGATGATCTATTTTGAAATTAGCAATGAATGATGCACACAATATTGTAGTATTAATTATGTGGTCTAATAAGCAGCACTAATATACAGCTACTAACACACCCAAGACTTTTCTACATATTATGATATGTTGTACAATCTGGTTAGAACATCAAATGGTTAGCTACATATCTTGGCGTACGGCGTATCGTAAGACACTTATCGTACTTGTCCATAACACCTAACATTGGGTAAACTGCACCTGCCAGAGCAGGCATAAGTCTTCTTTCACTTTCAACTCCTCCAGCTTCTCCTTTTTTGGATCGATTACATCCTTAAACTTTTGTTGCATCTCTAAGCAATGTAAAAGCATCTTACTATCACCTCTCATGTTTTCTGGAGCCGATGTTAGTTGTGGATTGCCTTCACAAAGTAACTGTGTGAGTGTAGGCTGTGTTTTTGATTTGATGAGAATGATGTTTGTGTGTTAGGGTAGTATATAGAGAAGCTTTAGACTAGTCTGTATCACAAGCTTACCAATCTACTAAGCTCAGTATTCAATGTAGTAAGTCGATTGTTCCGTAAGTCTAACACTGATAAGACAAATAGTCGTACAATCGACTTGGGTAGAGACTGAGACTGTAATTGGTTGTCATTTGCAATAAGCTCCTCCTTTTGATGTTTAATGTGGTGAACAATGACATGAAATGAGAGTGAGACTGCTAAGTGCATGCAATAGTAGATGACAATACTTACCAATAGTATACAATTACCAACCTCTTCGGGAAAACTAATGAGCTGATTGTGTGCCGCATTTACTGTCCTGAGTCTAACACACTTGCCAATCGACTCGGGGATAGATGACAGTTGGTTGAAGGACACATCCAGTGATCGCAGTAGAATTAAGTTGCCAATTGAGTCGATGTTCGTTAGCTGATTGTTCTTCAGATCTAAATGTAATAATGTTTGTGTGAAGTCGTCCAGCTCGGGTGGTAGTGATTTCCAAGTGTTGTGACTCAAATCTAGAGTTCCATCGTTTGAAGGACCTTGAGATAGATCGTCATACTCTTCCATTCTTATTGCAAGGCGATGTAAGATATGTCTTTGATGTTGTTTGTCTGAAGAAAATTTAAGGAAGATATACTGGCTGGTGTTGACTTGTTGAGAGTGGCGTGAGTACTACCAATAAAGTAACAATTGACACACCTTGAAAAATAAGCAATAATTTTACGTAGAAGCTTAAAAAATAAGAATAATTTTTACGCAAGTGGTATAATTAGCTCATAGCGTAGTTACTAGCCTATACATCAAAGGAGGCGATTGTATTAGCTATATATCGCTATAATATGTCCTATACTATATACTAGACGTGAATATTTACGGTATTTCGCTTAGTGATTGGTTATTGGTACGGTATTAATGACTAGTAATTATCTATAATATTGTTTACCTCGAACAAATATATTATCTCTACCACGTTATGGATATATTGAATGTAGACGATGTAGCTACCTACTTCCGTTCACTTGGTATAAGTCGTGATGAGGGTGTTGAACGAAGTGGTGCTAGCAAGAGACGTGATCCATCGCGTGGGGGTTCACGGGGATATGATGAATATTATCGTAGGCGTATCCTAGACATGAAAAAGGATGGTGTGCCTATTCCTAAAGCATTCGATGTATCACGTAGTAGCAAGTACCGATGGAAGAAGAATGGTATTCCACGAAAGAAGATGACGGGAAATAAAAGGAGGCAGGGAATGCCTGGCCATCATCGTCTCCTACTTGCATGTTTTAAGAAGGTTTTTCCTCATGCAAGTGCGGCTCAGTGTGCAGTATACATTGCCATACACTCTGATGATAATCAAGTTTTTACTGATCAGCAGATATCCAAGGCACTAAAAGATATGAAACTGACACGCAAGGTAGCATCTACTACTGCATATCAGGCATTTACAGATCGGAATTTAAGATTACATCATGCCTTTTGGAACAATCCCTACCCCAGTGGGATATGTGATACACAACGAAAGGATTTAATTGATATTGATGAGTGTGGATTCGAACTTAAGGATGCTGGTTTATCATTTGGTCATGCTGTCAGGGGGATGAGGGTAAGAAAGGTTGGTAATTATGGTCGTGGTACTTGTAAAATTACTCTCATCTTGGCGATTGAGCCAGGTGATCCAAATAAGCCAGCCGATGTGGAGGGCTCCATTGAGAAGCCAAGACTTTGGTATCGTCTATCAACAGATAAAGGCACCTCCACTGAAACTTATACTGATTTCCTTATTGATTATTTGATGGACAAGTTCGATGATAATGAGAATCAGCGCACACTGATGCATGATAATTTGTCTTCCCACAAATCAGATGTGGTAGTATATTCTGTATACAAGAGACATCATCGGGTGATCTGTAGACCACCTTACCGACCCCACGAGGCACCAATTGAGTATGTATTCGACCAATTAGCATGTGAGATTAGGAAGAGATGGGCTAGGATTAATACTTTCCCGAAACTTGTGAAGCAGATACACAATATTCTGGCATCTAGGGACGGGTTGGGTGGATGGGATAAACTATTCAAAGTTTGTGGTTATTTGAATGATGACGAGAGGTCCAGGAGCCGAGGAGGAAGAAGGAAATGATGGTGATAGAAAGTAGGACTATTTAAAGTAGTATAAAGAATACTCTCTATCATAATAACTTGCTGTACTAAATAACATATACTCAAAAAACTACTACCTTATGAACCACCATTATCCTTCCTCTTCCTCGAATGTTCAACCTTCTTCACTGTAATAGCATTTTGTGCAACTTGTTGAGAAGCCGTGATAGTATTCCCCTCTCCATCTGATTGTTCTTCGGGCTCACTTTCATTTAGAGCATCAAGTAATACCATATTTGCAGTCGTATTGTTGTCTTGAAGCATATCTGCTAACGCACCTTCGGCTGCCTCGGCAGTGCTAGGGGTGCCTTTCAATGTACTCCTTAACAATCTCTTCTTAATCCGTTTCTTAAACCCTTGTTGTTGCTGCTGCTGCTCTTGTTGTTGTTGTTGTTGTTGTTGATTGTTTTGCTGTTGATTGTTTTGTTGTTGTTGATTGTTTTGCTGTTGTGGAGGTACTTGTAAGCGTTGTTGTTGATCAGCCATGGCATGGGATGCTCGAATAACATGTGTGCGTCTTCCGCCTACCGTTGGCTGGTTTTGATAATGTCTAATATGTGTACCATCCAAATATGCTGTTGGTTGTCCCATTATTTGACTTGTTACATGACGGAGGTTGTCAGACATCTCAAAGTTATTTATATAGGGAACTCCCGCAGCTTGCACATCATCATCTGAAGGATTAGTTCTACCCAAAGTTGTTATATCCCTATTACCATTCTAGGTGTTTAGTAAGAGTATGATTGGTGAGTTGGATGTTATAGAGTGAGAGATATACCAAGTTTACACTTACAATCATTGCAACTTGAACCGCCTCTTTAAGGCTCCCAACACCTGATTGACGGCTTGCCGATACTGTTGGTGCCTCTTTCTTGCTATCCTTGTATTCAAGGTATTGTGCATGCAAGCCAGCCCTTTGTGAATCCTTGAATGGACCAAGGTTGCAAGTACATTGACATACAGCACAGGAAGAGATCATGGCACCAAGAGACCCATCTGGGTCTTGTACTCGTTTAGCCTTACCATGGCATTCAGGACACCCCTTATCACTAAGTTGGAAGCATACACACATGTACTCTTGAACAAGATTGGATGAACGTCGGCGGGGTGGCATATTCTTCTTACCCTCCCCACCTTTGGATTTGGCCGCTTTAGCCTGAGTAGGTAGTTTGTTATATTTATCCGACCTTTCCTGAAACTCCTGTTCCATGCGATCTTGATCAGCTTTGAATTCAGCCTTTGTAACCAACTGCTGCACATAATCGTGGCCACAGACAGGGCATGCTTCTTGGTCAGTCTAAGAGACGCGAGGCACACGATGGACGAGAGGCACATGATGGACGTGAGGCACGTGATGAGGCACATGATGGACGCGAACACAGAGGCACATATAAACAGGAGAAGTGGCACACAAATGTCGGAACTCACCATTGAGGCTCGATACTTGAAGCCTGGTTTTGCACCACCAATGGAAAACATAGACTTGCCGAATGTACCCCCACCCGACTTCTTTTGCTTCTTCCTCTGCTGCTTCTGGCTTTCCTTAACATCCTGATCAATAACAGCATCACTGCAATGTTTAAAGAAATCAATCAATACATTCTCATCGGCAGTTCTTCGTCTCTTCCTACCAGTATCCACTGCCCCCTTTTCACAAAACCTGCAGTCATCCACATTATCACAATCTTGTTCATGCATGTACTTTGCCAGTTTCATGGCTGCATTTGCAACGTCAGTAATGGTAGGTTGAGCATTCTTGAGCTTACGGGTGAGATAGTTGTAACACTCACTTGCCTCTTTGCTACGGTCTTGAGAGTTGAAGAGTGTGCTGAGAGGCACCTTGACAACCTTGTTCAAAGTTTTCAACTTATCATCCTTCTTGTAGTTATGACCATCAATAACAATCTTGGAATTGAATGCCTTAGCAACATCATCGAATCTCTGTGAAGGAGTACGGGTGGTACTTTCAACTTCAAAGCTTGCTTGAAATGATCTAAAGAATGCTGCATCATCAACTTCTGGTGCATCTTCTGCTAATCCTTGTTCTGGTGATCGTTTACGTTTACGGCTGGATGGTTTGGTGGATGATATAGCTTGACATTGTTCCCCCACACAATCTTCACAGAATCCATTGCCTCTATGGGTGTTGGATCTACCCAATGTCAACTCCAAACTATTAGCCATCATAAACATATCCATACAACCAAAATGAAGAGGTTTAGGGCAATTCATGCATATATATCTAGATTCATCATCAGGTCCATCACAATCTTCATAATTACATTTACCCCTCATATCCGAGGAAGAACCACTCTTATCATCATCATCACTACTACTATCAATTGATAATGCACCCTCTTCTTTAGACATCTTCTTCTTACCTCCTTTACTAACAGCAGGCGGCTTGGCACGTAGTTTTCTATCACTATCTCCATCACTATCATCACTATTAGATTCTGGTTTTGGATAACACTCATCGCAATAATAATCGTCCCCGCCGGCCAGACGATATTCCGCTGGAATACCTAGTCCGACCTCATATTTTGCCATACAACCGGGATGTAACATCTCAGTACACTCTTCACCATCACAAATTACCACACTCTTATTTGTAGATCTACATATTGAATAACCATAAGGTGCATAACAACAATCATTATCAGACTGCCCTCTACCACCAACAGCTGCCGACATTGTAGATGACTTAGGACACGCTTCTTTATCCGTAAAATCAATCTTACGTCCACCACGTCTACTATCAGTGACAGTCTTATTACTATTAGTACGACTTCTTGTCTTGCGTTCATTTGATGTTAACTCATGAAATTTCTTTAATGGCGATGTATTGCTATCCCCATCTTCACTGCTACTACCTTCAGACAGATCAGCATGATAATTAGGTTTCTTCTTCTTCTTACTCTTACGTCCCCGGCCCTGTTTTCCCATACTGCAATGTTTATAGTCGACAACAAGCAATAATATCTGTGGTGTTGAGTGTCGAGGTAGTATCACTTGCGGTAGTAACTAAATTAAAATTATGATCAATAAATCAGGCACCTATTCGGCGTCTACAGGATATAAATGCCAAATATATGATGCAGGAAGGCCGTACCCACGTCTATATGCAATAGCAGACCTCCTTGTGTTGCAAGTAGGTGCCAATGCCTCGCCTTCGTACTGCGAGCTAATTATACCACTTGCGTAAAAATTATTCTTATTTTTTAAGCTTCTACGTAAAATTATTGCTTATTTTTTAAGGTGTGTCAATTGTTACTTTATTGGTAGTAGTGTTCAAATATATGAGTCGCAGATCTGAAAAATATATCTACGATGAATATGGTCGACGTGAGCTACTTGAATGTTGAATATTGAGTGTCGATCGTCGTAATCTCTGGTTGTTGTTGTTGTTGTTGTTGTTGTTGTTGACTTGGCGTCTTCTTGGATACTGTAAATAAAATGACTCCCTCCCTACATACAACATACCTTTTTCCTCTTACCTCTACATACATAATACAAACTCGACATGATCCCATCGTCAGTATTGGCCCCAGACAAGAATTGGCCTATCCCTATACAACATTCACTACTAATCACGGAGGCTCTCCAAGTAACTAAAAGATGATTTCTCTTTCAAGCATAGCCATTTACACAATCATACTCTTACCAATACTATTAGTTAACTCTCAACACAGCTTGTCATTGCAAAATGAGCAAGCTATCACCATCGCGGAGGCTGAATTGAAAGTGCAATTGACGTCACACCTCGATGTTGGTTTTCCAAAGGAGGAAGAAGTTGAACAGTATGAGAGCTACAGATATTCTCCTCCTGACTCTCAAGACTATCACATCAGTTTACTCGTTAACCCTTGTGGCTACAACAGCACAAGAGAAGACAACATTCCTCTTGGATACGACTGTTGTATAAATCGTTTCGGTTACGGCGAATATTCATACTCTCCAGGAACTCGTAATCGTTTCTCTGACGGTTATTCAAACGGTTTACCAATCAGTGTGGATGAACCTCTACATAATATTGACTTGGTTGATGAGTATGGGAATGAGTTGAATCATAAATACTCACGACGAGCTGATGATATATTATATATCGATGAAGCTTGCACAGGGCTAAGAAATCCACATGCAAACTGTGTTGATGATCGATATGCAGCTAAACGAAGTCCAATGGTACCACCTTGTAGTGATTATAATCATACAGTAGACTCTACTTTGGACAGCTTTACAATTGAAGGCAAAAGAAGTCCTAATTGTATGCAAGTTGCGTACTCTCAGAACGCATTCGTTGCGACTTGTGGTGGAGAGTTTGCAAACGATGAGCAGTGCGGTACATATTTGGAGATCCATATACCACTGGGTTCCCCTTATGACGACGAGAATGTGATCTTATCATCTACCAAGCTTGATACTCCGGTAGTGAATGGAATGATAACAACAACGATACCATTGACATATAAGACCAAAGGTGGATTGTAATACCTCAATTAGAATCCGGAAATCAGGATTCTTCATTATGACAGAGAGGAAACGAGTTACGTTAATACCAGATGATCCACATCCTCGAAGGAAGTAGACTACAATCAAGGAACCCATGAAGAACATTGTCATCAGACTCAAATATAATGCATCGCAAGACAAGAAGGTGGGGAGTTGTAATTGGATGTTGTATGCAAGAAGATCCTTATCACGGAATAACTTCTTGCATAAGGCTTCACTTTGAGGGGAATTAGTGACTGCAGACCAGTTACTTGGGAGATAATTCTGGGTAATGCCACCATTCACGGAGTAACCTGGACGTAGTCTGGGACCATTGCTTGTAACATTGTCCTGTCGGGACTTATCAAGGCATTCCTGTGCCTTGAGTTTGGCTTCTTGTTCGGACAGTGGCTTTCCCCGGGAGAGGAGAGTGGCTTTGCTTGGTTTCATCTTCTCATCTTTATCTTTCTTGTTACGACGTTGTTTCTTCGGGGCAGGCTGATTCGGGGCAAGCTGATTCGGGGCAGGCGGTGCCTCAACATCATCATCCGAGTCAATCAAGTCAATCGTCTCCGTCTCTTTCTTGGCTGCTGGTTTCTTATCACCATCATCACTTGCTGGTTTCTTGTCATCATCATCAAAGTCATCCATTAGGCCGGCATCTGAAGATCCTTTGGAGTCGGGCAGTAAACTTTCACGCTTTGCTCTAGCAACATCTCGCTTGAGTTGTTGATTCTCTCGATTGAGTTGTTGATTCTCTTCATCATCACTGTCACTGTCAATGAGACTAATAATATCACCACCATTAATAACATTAAATGTTACAAATCCCAAGACGGCTAGACCACAAAGAACAGCAAGATATGGCAGTGCTGCGTGTGCCACCTGTTTGATTGTTTCTAATAAATAGAGTAATGTTAAATAAACAAGATAATTAATACAATGACATTGAGATAGACAATTAATACAATGACCATAATAAATAAATGTAATAGAGAATTAACTAACCTGCTGCCATTGTAGATGATCCTCTGCCTAGATCCTTGCCTTCTCGTGTGGATGAACTTGAGAAGAAATGAGTCGAGAATGAGTGTGACTGAAATTAGATGATTTCCCGGAGTTTTCACGTGATTTTCTTAAAGAGTAGGTAGAATTTACAAAACCATAAAAGATGGAGGATCAGCCACCAATGAACGCCGCCGCCGCAGAGGCGGAGGAGAGCGACTACCATGAGTCGGTACACGTATCATCTGATGCCCATGAAGGTGCTGCTGATAATGCCTCTGTTGGTAGTGCTGAAAGGATCGCGGGTAATAATATAGTGGACGATGGAGTTCGTGAACAACTTGGTAACAATCCAAGGGTAAATATTAATGGTGTTATTGATCAACCTCAGCATTACTATTCTCTAGCAGCCGTAACATGGTGGTTAATCGCGGTATTTTATAATGCCCTCCCTGAACCTGTGAGAAACCAAATCAAACAGGCTTTTCCTGCACAACCTATATGGGTGTTCGCAGCAGAACATATTGCTACAGCATTCAATTGTGCAATCAAAGATATCCCTAAGAACGTCACTCCACAACAATTATTTGCTAGTGGTGTGCGTCCACTAAGATTTTGTGGATCTAAAAGATTTGGGGATAATAGTGTCTACACTGTGGTGGGGGGCAGTACAGCAACAATTTGTACTGTTACCCATCGTAGCGGTTGTGTTCTTCATCGACCATTACTGGGAAATCATTTTGGAAAAACTGGTAATGATGATGCAGTATTTGTTTTGGTTCGTCATAACCCGCAAGGTCAATGGGGTGAACGATTCCGTACACCTGAAGACATTTCACAGGTAAATGAATGCGGTTCGGATTTAGTACCTGGTGCTGGTGGGGTTACTCTTCTAAAAGCATATCTATTGAAATTGGAGCACGCCAATATCAGCCTCATTTATGATATCACTAGGGGAGGTGAACATCTCATTGATATTAATACTGGGTGGGCACAAGCAAAGACATTCTTTGGTGGATGCTCAACTTTGGCACATGAATTAAATCATCTTCACCGACGTGCCAATGGCACTAAGGAGTTTGGTGGCAACCCTCCAAGAACAGCTCACCTCTTCAAGGCCAAGACATTACCATTTGCCACTAAGCCATCCGATTATCAAGTAGTGGGAGATGCTGCCCAACGTAAGAATACATTACTTACTACATACAACAGTGAGACATATGTAAATGCACGCGCTGCTAATAAGTCAGGCAATGTGAATGCTAGGTATTCAGGGGGATACAAGGCATGTATGGTTTTTGATGTAGAACAAAACAGGGATATTGCGAAGTTTCCATCCGTACGCAAAGCATTTACCGCGGAAGGTCGAAAGGCAACAGATCTCGTGGGGAGATTGACACACAATGATGTCCAGGAAGCTACTGACGTCGACCCAAGGGGACGTAATAGTTATCACGTCTCCAAGGGTGGCAAGAATAAGAAGGGACAGTATGTGAGGATAATTACTGATGAAGAGTACAAGAAGAATGATCCTAATATCAAGGATCCACTCCCAGAAAGGTCTCGGTGGAGTTGAGCGCTTTGCTTGATGATTTATTTAGGAAATGAAAATGAGCTTACAACTTGGGAATGAGAATTACTATATAAAGTAAGCCACAGTCGTTTTCTCGCATCGCGAATACTCTGTTCTTACGAAGACCAGGATATTACAATCGGATCGATGGTACGAATAAATAGCAAAGCTCCATCTTGTTGTTGCCCAGTAATGTTATCTACCGTTCGAACTTCCAAAGTAGGAGCTTTCTTCTGTCCAAAGAGGCAATCGAATGAGGGTGGTCCGTTTGCTCCTTCCCTTGATGAGTCGCTAGACGAGCAATATGCTGATGATAAGTATCAGAAGCTTTTCCCCTACTGTCCTGAGTTACCTGCTGATGAAGATGATATCATGTGTACACAAGAACGTTTGTTTACAGATATCCCTAAAACAGATTCTCGTTACTACTCGGTCCGTCCATGCAGTCCATTGATTGAGGTGGAGGATGGCGGAAGCTATTCTAGTTCTGACTTGTCAGGGATATACTCCGACTCTTGTCCTCGTGGTAAAACATTTCAAGCCTGCGGTCTTGCCCTAGATGGAAGGTGTAATGACAGTGATCATCACTTTACATTTAAGGACAAGATTGGAAAGGTTACTCATATGCCAGATAATTCAGAAAAAGATAAGTATGGCGTGTCGTTCAATGATGGTAGAACGGTCTACTGGTTTGCAAGAAGTGAATTGATATTTCTCAAGCCTCCCTTCAATTATCAGATTTGGTATGTGCAAAGGAATAGAAGTGAAAAGATTATTCAGAAAACTAAACCATTCCAAGTGTCTTGGCCCCGATGTACTTTTGATTCTATCAATGGACGATACTTTCCCTATGCACAATTAGATGATGTTGGTCATCCAGTAGTTGCAACATGATACACATACAGAGAACAAAAGTACACACCATAATTAGTTTCTATGGAGAAGTAGAATAAATCCAATGTGCACTAATCCCAATAATTCAATACTTTTTGTGTCTTTAAGGTTAGACATCTCTCAATGTGAGAGATAAATTTTCTAGCATGTGTGTAATCCTAATAGCTTTCGAACATACACAACTAATCATAAACTTTCCCCACGAATTTCTTCTTGATTTTGTAGACATTTAATATATAATATTGAATTCAATAATTGCCTTGTGCCAGCCACAAAATTATAAGGACACAAGACATATAAATGTTTCAATTCACCAACCCTGTAATTTAGTCCTCAGATCCCATCTGATTCATAACCCAACCGGCACCTGCAGCTACACCCCAAATACCAAGTGCTCCGGCGGCAGCCTTTTTCATTTGTGCCGGGGTGATCTCATTGGCTTTATCAACAAGTGCTGTTGCCTTTGATTTAGCTGACGTAATGAATGAGATACTACTATCTACCTCATCTACAACTGCAGTCGTCTCTTCTACTACTGGTGGTTCTTCTTCTTCCGTAACAGCTTCTGTAGCACTATCATCCACATCATCTGATGGTGTATCTACAGATTCTGGTTCATCAACTTGTACATCTCCTGTGGCATCAACCACGACCTCTGCACTTCCTTCGTCATCAGCATGTACAAGTGCAACATTAGATATACTCAACAAAGCAAGTACAACCAATATTAATAATCTCAGGTTAAATCGGCTCTTCATTTTAATATATATATATTGATTATTGATTAGTATGATATTTTGCAATAGACTTCCGCCGCCGCCTTTTCCTCCTCTTACTTCCTCACTTCAACTTTTATCAAATCGAGAATGAGCAAATCCAACAACATCAACGTGGAATATAATGAAACTTATTGCAGAATCCAGGAAGTTTCATAAGAAGACAGCTTCCTCCCAAGAACAAGAAAGAACATACTTGATGCCACCCCAAACTTCACACCACATGAATTTTTGGCACTAAATCCACTGTAGTGCCTTCAATACTGGGATCTAGGAGATGACCCAACAATCAAATATGATCTCCTTTACATCAATTATCATTTTCTAATGACAAACTCTACGATATAGTCCAAGTGCAACATGGATAAGCAGAAAACACCAAAAAAATGCCAATATTCAGCATGTATCAGATAAATGGAGGTGTAGTCATAGTGTGCAATCACAAAGGATCATGTATAATAGTCAATAAACAATATATAGGTACATAACAAGATAATAAACACTCAACACACATTTATAAGACCAACTAACAGACTTAGACACCACTTGTTGACAATTTACTATGAAAAAAACTCACAAAAATTACTAATGATTTGGCTTTGTAATGTAATATAACTTAATGTAAAAGTGTAATAATGCTCAATACTCTTTTCATATATATATAAGAAAATAGCGAACACTTGTAAGATCTCATTGGGTCAGATTTTCGAAATCGAGCCGGCTGTCGGACAATGTATGGCCATAGCGCAAAGGCATGCATCACTCTCTTTCTTAGATATTGATGTTTTACCATTGTATATGTATATGAAAGGGCAATGGACACTATCAGCAGGATTCTAGGGCCCTCCATCATACTTTCACAGCCACTTGTTGGCGGTTCTCTTGCCTCAGATTGGGTCAGATTTTCGAAATCGATAGCCGGCTGTCGGACAATGTATGGCCATAGCGCAAAGGCATGCATCACTCTCTTTCTTAGATATTGATGTTTTACCATTGTATATGTATATGAAAGGGCAATGGACACTATCAGCACCATTGTATGGCCCTCCATCACACTTTCACATCCACTTGTTGGCGGTTCTCTTGCCTCAGATTGGGTCAGATTTTTGAAATAGAGTCGGCTGTCGGACAATGTATGACCATAGCGCAAAGGCATGCATCACTCTCTTTCTTAGATATTGATATTTTACTATTGTATATGTATATGAAAGGGCAATGGACACTATCAGCAGGATTCTAGGGCCCTCCATCACACTTTCACAGCCACTTGTTATGGCGGTTCTCTTGCCTCAGATTGGGTCAGATTTTCGAAATCGATAGCCGGCTGTCGGACAATGTATGGCCATAGCGCAAAGGCATGCATCACTCTCTTTCTTAGATATTGATGTTTTACCATTGTATATGTATATGAAAGGGCAATGGACACTATCAGCACCATTGTATGGCCCTCCATCACACTTTCACATCCACTTGTTGGCGGTTCTCTTGCCTCAGATTGGGTCAGATTTTTGAAATCGAGCCGGCTGTTGGACAATATATGGCCATAGCGCGAAGGCATGCATCACTCTCTTTCTTAGATATTGATGTTTTACCATTGTATATGTATATGGAAGGGCAATGGACACTATCAGCACCATTGCATGGCCCTCCATCACACTTTCCCAGCCACTATTGTTGGCGGTTCTCTTGCCTCAGATTGGGTCAGATTTTTGAAATCGAGCCGGCTGTTGGACAATATATGGCCATAGCGCGAAGGCATGCATCACTCTCTTTCTTAGATATTGATGTTTTACCATTGTATATGTATATGAAAGGGCAATGGACACTATCAGCACCATTGTATGGCCCTCCTTCACACTTTTGTTTCTACTTGTTGGCGGTTCTCTACTTGCCTCAGATTTGGGCCAGATTTTCGAAATCAAGCCGGCTGTCGGACAATGTATGGCCATAGCGCAAAGGCATGCATCACTCTCTTTCTTAGATATTGATGTTTTACCATTGTATATGTATATGAAAGGGCAATGGACACTATCAGCACCATTGCATGGCCCTCCATCACACTTTCCTAGCCACTTGTTGGCGGTTCTCTACTTGCCTCAGATTGGGTCAGATTTTTGAAATCGAGCCGGCTGTCGGACAATGTATGGCCATAGCGCGAAGGCATGCATCACTCTCTTTCTTAGATATTGATGTTTTACCATTGTATATGTATATGAAAGGGCAATGGACACTATCAGCACCATTGCATGGCCCTCCATCACACGTTTGCAGCCACTTGTTGGCGGTTCTCACTTGCCTCAGATTGGGTCAGATTTTCGAAATCGAGCCGGCTGTCGGACAATGTATGGCCATAGCGCGAAGGCATGCATCACTCTCTTTCTTAGATATTGATGTTTTACCATTGTATATGTATATGGAAGGGCAATGGACACTATCAGCACCATTGCATGGCCCTCCATCACACTTTCCCAGCCACTTGTTGGCGGTTCTCTTGCCTCAGATTGGGTCAGATTTTTGAAATCGAGCCGGCTGTCGGACAATGTA
>Ga0214477_100569_pt1 | contig 25137 bp, 21 predicted proteins | sample M1_20Mar14CPVII9_FD_165058 | JGI IMG/M metagenome (GOLD analysis project Ga0214477, IMG submission 165058) | Marine eukaryotic communities from Monterey Bay, California, United States - M1_20Mar14CPVII9sort6BwellC16 | ecosystem: Environmental > Aquatic > Marine > Unclassified | place: USA...
GTAGCTGCATCTTCTCCAGATCCTTGTTCTACCCTTGCTACATTTGACCAGGCATTCATTACCATTGAAAATGTTCGTACATTTGGTTTCAATGAGTTATCAAGGGTATCATTACCATCATCAACATTATTGACAATTTCATCAGGATGTCCAAGAGGCAAGTCAAGCTCTCCACTATTTGATAACAACTCGAGCTGAGCCAAGAGTTCTTGTGCACGATGTGCTCCCTCCCGTCCTCTACCACTGGATGCCCAAGCATGTATACATGAATTGAATGCCACTATATTTGGTTTGACAAATGGCTGAGATGGGACACGTCGTTGTACCTCTTTTTCTTGTTTAGATTTGTGTATGTCGGGTGATGAGGTTGACATAGTCTCTGTTGTTGTCAACTGAAGAGCCTCATCAATAGTTTCCTCTACAACATCGTCATCGTCATCATCATCTAAAACAATACTATCTTCATGCATTACAATCTGAATCGATTCCTCTTCAACATCATCTGTCGGAACGTTCTCAGAATACTCATCTTCATCACCCTCACCATGATGATCATCTCGAATCACCACACCAGTAACAGACTCAACAAATGCACGTCTTTTGTCAATAAACATATTCAATAAAGCCTCGGCACGTTCTGGACTATAATACATTTGTTGTGTATTGGTGCTACTTTTAACATTTGACCATGCATCTATAACACATGCCAATGTTCTTTCATTTGGGTGTACCTTATTCATTGAAGATGAGTGGCGTGTTGTTTCATTATCCATCATCATATCAAACACCTCTTCTGCTAAATGTCCAGCATCATTTGTACCACTTTTGGCAATTGCATGTAATACTGAATTGTAGGTAATAATTGTTGGTTCACATGGCTTTGGTAGTTGTTCTTTAACTGATGTTGACACATCCGCATCTATTGTAATATCTATATACTTTTGATGTCGATCTAACATACGTATCAATATTGAATATGCCTCTTGTGCCATGTTATGTTGATGATTATCTGAATGTGCCAATGTATGTAATACTAAATTATACGAGGTTGAATTCGGTATTAGTTGTGTATATTTAGTTTGTGGTAGCTCCTCACTTTCTTCGGATGATTGTAACGAGTCAGGTAGTGAATAATGCCATATACAATCATAATTGAATTCCAATGCATGTAATAATTTCATACATTGATTTGATGCCTTTGTTTTAAGTGATGTAGTAGTAGATGAAGTGGTATTTCCATAAGATGTATTGAATGCAGAAGACTCATCACTATTCTTGTTGGTGGTGTTATCAACCACTAAATGAAATTTAGACCAATCTGTCATTACTTTATCAAAGTCCATTAGTTGCAGTGTTGATGACGAATCATCTTTACTTGAAAGTAAATCCAATAATTGATTAGTCTGATCAACAAGTTTGTTATATTCAATTTCAATTGGAGACGAAGGAGGTTGTTGCTCTGCTTCAATAGTTTGTTGCTGTTGTGACGATTGACAAGAAGGTTGTTGATAGCTTGATTCAATTGTATTAACATTATCCCTCCATGATATTGATGCATTAGTATGAGAAGGTGACCAATTATCATTCCTTCTTCTTCCAATAACATTAACTCTTGGATTTGATGATGTATAATTATTGGTATCACTTCTTTGTCTATCTCTATGATAATAATCTCTTGGTCTATTGTTTGTATTATTATAACCACTATCCCTACTATAACTACCTCTATCATATCTATGACTGCCGCTACTATTATAGTAATCATTACTTCTTCTTGTATTACTGTAAGAGTCTTCTTCTACATCAGCAGGCTCGGCCCATGATTGTGCAAATATATCATTGTTTAATAGCAATTCAGATAGATTTGGTTTTGTATCTTCTTCTGTGGTGCTAATATATGAGGGTTGAGATGACGACGGTGACGGCGGTGGTTCAAATGGGCTAGATTTCATAACATTTAATAGACTCAATTTGCTACCTTCTGAGTCTGCTGTATTGATATCAACATCTTCTGCAAAGGAAGATACATCATTTTCTCCCCCATCAAGATTCTTCAATCTTTCAATTTCAGACTTTAACCCATCAAGATCATCATCACTACCTAAACTACTACTAATATTACTATCTTTATCATCTTCTATTGTTGACAATGTCGAAAAGCAATGTAAACTTTGATTAAATGGTATTATTATATTACTATTGTAGCGAGTATATGATATGGATGTCAAATTGCAGTGTTGTCGAGGAGAAAGATTATGTGTTTTTGATATCCTCTGCCGTCTCCTGCCTATTGCAATAGCAAGATTTCTTGAAACCCTAGACAATATATAGTATGTCATGCTGTCTACTAGTGCATTAGATATCTAGCCGATGAATCTGGGCGATTAGCAACCGACAAATCTAATGGCTTGTGACTTGTGGCGGCGGGATGGCACCCTGTCACGGGTCAACACAAAGAAAAATAATTTCAATACACTGATTGCTTTGTGAATAGTTTATACGAGAGAACGGCCGGTACTATTAATTATCGACTGGTATAATCTTCTTTAGCAGTTTTAACCGCTTCAAACAACCACCTCATCTGCATGTTGTTTTGTAATTCATTGGGAGTCTTTGATTACTAAAGGGAAATTGATTATATATATCTAGATAGGCTTAGAGATTGATATGTGTTGTTAGATAGAGGTATCAGATAGATGGTAAGAAGCCTGCAGCTGCCGCGTAACAATATGAGTCTTTGTGTATCAGTGTCAACTTTTGTAGGTATGAATATCGCGTTCAATGAACTGACTAGTCATCAACTTCTTTCGTTATGCCATTCAACTTTCCTATTTCAATTTCAAGTAACTTGGAAATATTATTGATCAATCATCAAACAATATACCTCTCTAGAGTAGACCTTCCTGGATTTCACTCATCATCAATCGTTCACAACTATGGCGCCGCCAAAAACTATACTTGATAAAATCATTTACGCTATAAGAGCACAACCTCCAACACATCTTGACGGACCATCTCGTACAGCCATTGTTAAATATTTACAAGCAGAAATGGATGTAGACACAAAGACAAAAGCTGTAGCTATTAAAAATGCATTGAAGAAGGGTGTTGAAAAGGGAAAGTTGATCCAAAATGGACAACGCTATCGTGTAGTGGGAGATGCCATTCCAGAAGTAGCAGCCGAACCAGAAGTCAAAATTGAAGATATCAAAGAAGGCAAAGGTGAAATGTGCGATGTTGGAGACACGGTGGTAATGAAGTATGAAGGCAAGTTAGATGATGGTACTATATTTGATAGCTCTAGTAATTTCGAATTTACATTAGGCGCGGGCGAAGTCATAAAAGGAGTAAGTTTCTGTTTTATATTTGTGTTATCTAAAATTGTCTCCACCACATCTTATATCCATGCATGAATGAAAGTGGGAAAAGGGCATTCTGGGGATGAAGATAGGCGGAAAGCGAAAGTTGTTCGTTCCATCAAAGCTCGGGTATGGAAAGAGGGTGCGTGAAGTAATCACATTAGTTTTCTGCTTTTCATTTACATATTCTTCTTATCCTCTTCCTTCTCTCTCTCTCTCATCAGGGAGCACCTCCTGAAATCCCTCCCAACGCTGACTTACACTTTATAGTAAAATTGAAGAAGATTAAATAACATAGTGATATATAACACTTATATTCAGCTGAGAACATAAAGATAAGATAAGAAATCCCCTCAATTGTACTCTTTACCATATAAACATGAACAATAAATACTTCCTCTACATGACTGAAATGATATGATCAAGTCCTCCTTCGATACATGCAACTTGGGCTTTATTGCAAATCTCTGGTGTAGCCTTCGGCGAATCAGGATATACTTCCGTAGTTGTTCGATACGGAGCATCTGTAACTCCAGCACAAAGTCCCAAACTCTTCTTATTTGGAATCACAATTACACCCTCTTGTGATATCTTCTCTCCAATAATAAGCCCATCTTTATCATTTGGTGCAATATGTGTAACCTTTCTTACACTATCAATCATGGCAGTAAACCAAGCATCCATTGGAGACGATTCATCCTGTACTAAGTAGAACCCATCAGGGATTTCTCCCGGCTTGCTTTCTAAACCATCACGAGCTGCCTTTGCCAATCTAAACTCAGTTTCGTCCGTATCGGTAGTCTCGTGTAAATCGATATGACACAGCCACTCCTTTACATGGCTCATTTCATTCTTTAGAAAGTTGATAATTGCAGTAGATTCCTCTGTTGCTGCCTCGGGATTGAATGATCTACCCTCTACAATCTCTCCATCTGGATTGAATGACCGGTTTGGGTCAGTTCCTTTAGAGGTCCAACGTTGTATACGTTCATATCCCCATGGTGATACACATGGTATAACACAAATGTTGAAATGTTTTGAATACTTGGTGATTGTTGTTGGTTGTGATAGAAACAATAGTGCTCCCTCTACACCACTCTGTAATAAAGAAAGTACAAAAACGTTCATAAGATGTGCACATTATATAACAGATACACAAACACATCATACACAACCAATATATAAACACCTACAGTTTCGTAACCATGCACACCTCCAGTAATAAAAACATTAGGCTTATCATCACTCCATTCCTTACTCCTAACTGCGAACAAAGGAAAGTCTTTATCACCAGTATCGTTGCTTAGCTGTCCGTATTCAATCACGTCATACTTATCACTCAACGCTTGGACTGCAGGCACAACATTGGTATGATAACATCGTTCTTTAATACGTGTATCCTTCCATTGTTTATATTCAGCTTTACCCCATGGCTTGCCTGGTGTGCCGATTGAGTAGGCATTGGCTGTTGATGTTGTAATTGTCATGATTTGTAGTAGTAATAGTGTAATGAGTTTTGATAATACTGATTGTATAACCATAATATGTACTAAATAACAACTCGATTTTATATAGGATATAGGGGTAGTTGCAATCCGCCAATAGGTATCACTACAAATAATTACTATTGTATGTATTATACACTGAAACAACAATTTCACTATGAGTTGGCTACATGTTTGCTACTCAGGGATTAGCCTAAAAATAGTTTAGGTAATAATCTCGATAAGAGATAACCTCATAAAAACAATAACAACATCTATCATAGGTATGGTAGTCGGGGTTGCAATGGTACCTATAAGACAATAATAAATCATGCTACATAGACACGGCTACGGTGGTAAACGCGGTACAAAGGCCACAACAGGTGTGGCTGATTACTTTGCAGTATTGGGTATTGATTCCTTCTTACCTCCACAATCTCAATCTACTAACGATATTAATAATTCTGATGTACCATCATCTTCTACCTCACCAACTAACTCTAATGATGTTGTACCGAATGATGATAGTAACAACAGTACAAATGATAATACCGAGGAGAATAATGAAAGATCATCATCAGTACAAACTATACAAACAAATAATTTAACATCATCAACTGCAAAGACACCTAAAAATTCCAACCTATCCTCTTCGAAACAACAACAATTGCCAATACCCGAAGAGACTTCAGTTAGTAATAATAATACGGATGATAATGAAGTTGATCCGGCCCGTAGCGATGCAGAGAAGGTACAGCATAATACTAATGATGTTAACAGTAATGTGAAAATGAATAAAGAGGAATATAAACTACACAAACAGCGATTTCAAAGAGAGATAATTGAAGTTAAATTAATCTCTTCATCAAACGAATCAGATTTGGATGATGAGAGATGGACAATTTGCAATGGTGAGAGTATACCAATAGTTAGAGATTCTACTAATAATAGTGCAAATAGTGATAATTTGGGCAGTGTAAAATTGGCTTATCGGCGTAGAGGTTCGCAACAGCAACAAGCTTCAGATGAGCAACAGAAGAGTGATGAAGAGTATTATAAACCAGGCATAGCAGATGTTGCAATACATTATGTAAAAGTTCGTCCATCAACTATATCCAATGATTACTTTGCAAGTCTGAACAATAATAGCAATATGGGGCAACTTAATGAACAATCACAAGAGTTATATCCGACACAAGAAGAGACATCTACTACCTCCTCATCACAACAGCAACAAAAGAAGAAGTCTTTATTATCAAGTGGTATCTCAAATTTGGCAAAGCAAGGTGCCGGGCTAGCAGTAGCCAGTGGTATAGGACTTGGGAAGGGATTAGTCAATGTTGTGAAATCGAAAATTGATACTTCACAACATGACGACAGTTATCATACTGAACAAGATTTCAACTCTAATACATCATCAACAGCAGCAGCAATGGCAACAACACCACAAAAAAGAAATCAAAATATAAACTCAACGCGAGCAACACCCGGTTTATATGATATAGGTATTGAAAATAATAATTCATTCGAAACAGACTTTGATGGACAAAACAGGTATTTTCAAGATACACATGGTGATGTTAAGTTATGGAGTCCACGAGTATCTAGTCCAAGTGTTGTTGGTAGTAATGTTGGAATGAAGAAGAAGAGGGAACATTTCTTTCCTGATACTCCTGCTCCTCCCCCTAACAAGGGTAGTAGTAATAAAGAAGAGGGAGAAAGTAGTGATATAAATACAAATGGTATAATACACAAACCATTACATGAAATGATACCAATTCCACCAACAAACTATGATGAAGAATGGATAATACCAAACTTTTGTAAAGTGTTGGAACTACCCACACCTGAATTAGTTGCACATCGACAACAGCAACAATATCAACAGAGACAGAGACAAGATCCAATACTCGTTGATAGGACACATGCAATTAGTGGAAGTGAACGGAGTAACGTCGATAGTAATGTAACTAGTCCATCAAGTGTTGGTATGGAGGCAATGTATCTAAGTCCAACGAATGCAGTGCTTAATAACAACACACCAAGAGGAGATGATAGGAGTTTGAACTCACCAGTGATTTTGTCACATACATCATCTGCGCCTGATCCAAATTATCTACCTGTATTAGTCAAGTCGATACCAAAATCAACTAATCCAAACAATAACAATGTTAATAAAGATGAACATATCTACATTCCAATATTGGCAATAAGACATCAACGTACTGGAGAATCAGAACGATATCATGAAGATCCATCCATAGTTGATATACATGTTACTAAGTTAGATGATAATGGTAATCAACCCAATATTATTGATAATGAAGATAATGAAGAAGACGATGATGAATTTGCCGATGACTTTGCAACTATACGGAATGCCAATGTCTTATTACATAATATGGTCCATGTTGATATCTTAAAGAAGACACCATGGAAACAATCATCTACAACTCTACCAGGAACACCAATCATACTACTAAAACACAATATACCAAATGGATATGCCGATATACCCTTCCCTTCAAAAGTATTAGATCGTTTCCCATCCAAGAATTATCGTAGATTACCATTTCCGGAAGAGGAATTACCAATGTTTTGTTATGCCAAGGGATCAACATTGGTTAGAGATCAATTATGTAATGTGGGTTTACCGAAAGCTTATGGATTTGTTGTTAAGAATGAAAGAGGTGATAGTATCTATGGTGCGTATGATCTTTGTGTGGTTGGCTTCTTCTAGTTGTGGTGGTATCACTTGTTCTCACACTAGACTGTCTTTTATTGACTACAACCTCGTCTTGTTTTCTCAGTATCATGCTTGACATTTATGGAACCATTGACAAATCAAAGGAAGGAAGAGCTTGATCAACTGTCCATGATGCGGCAGGATATATCCTTACCCCATCGAGAATACTGTCTCAAGACACTTTCAAGCCGTCGTCGCCAACATGCCGGCAATGGTGACATTTTCAACAACAAACATTTACTAGTTGCATTTGATGATACCATCACGCTTGAGAATAAGACAATCTGTCTTGTCGGACGATATCCATATTGGACAGAGTTCCGACGATACTTAACACATTTACATTTACTATCGGGTTCATCATCTGACATTCCACTTGAAAGGAACATATCGCACTTGTTATTAGCAGTACCTATACCCAAACCTGGTGGACAATGTGTCCTCGTACCATTCTCAACAATGAACGAGCCAATGGCCATGGTAATGCCACCATTGAAAGACTTGCCATTGGTAGATTTATCATATCAACGATTATTTGCTGCCTTGGATGTACCAACAGTAGTGACGATTGTACTTGGTTTCTTATGTTTGGAAAGAAAAGTGATACTGATATCCACAAGACAAACATTATTATTGGACTGTTGCGAATTGTTAAAGTCGTTACTCTTTCCTTTTGAACTATGTTGTCCTTATGTTCCTCATTTGACTCATCCTTTCATGAGTTGTCTGGAGTTTCCGGGTGCAACATTTGTGGGCATACATGATGATGGACAACAAACTGGTCTTGCAAAGATTGTTCGAGATAATATACCCGAGGATAGTATCATCGTCGAGCTTGATAGCGGTGAGATTAATTGTGATGGGAATAGGTATGAGACGCTCAAGGCTGCCTACCAGATTATACCTACGTCTCGTACAGTACTGATCAAGGAGGTCGAAGCTCTATGTCAGGACGCAGGAATTGTACCTGGTCAAGAACCATTGGACTACGGCATCGATTCAACTATTGACTCCACAGTTCCATCCAACATGGAGATGTTTGGAAATCAGCAACACAAACATGAACACCACGAGCCATTAGACGATCGGGCAGTTCGTGATAACTTCTTACGATTTTTCTGCTCTCTTCTTGGCGGATACGAACGTTTTCTAGTTGTTCCGGATGCTGACTTCTTGACGAGCGGTAATGATTGGTTCGACTCATCCAAGTTTCTTTCAATCGCCAGTCCTAGCCGCAAGCCATATTTAAGTGCTCTTGTGGAGACTCAACTGTGGCAATCCTTCGTTCAACGACGGACGGAGGCCAGTGATGTTCATTGTATGTTGTTTGACGAGTGCTTGGCTGAGTATCATAGCTCTAATGTACCCTATGGGAGACTAAGTGGTGGCAATACAATAGAGTCACAAGAAAGCGAGCTCGATTACACATTATTGGTTGATCAATGTGCAACCGAGCCAGATCTCCTCCTCGATGATGAAGAAAGTAGTTTCTTGGCTAGATCAGATGTATACAATAAGAGCTTTGGGAATGACAATGATACATCAACTCAAGCATCATCTGGCTATACAGAATCGGCTATTAGTGAGATGTCATTTGACAAGGATTCTCAATTTGCCATTAATGCTAGTGGAGATATTGTGACAATCCCTTCCACCAATCATCTCCCTCCCAATGCAAGATATATGTATTGTGTTGACGGCAATCCATCATTTCCAAAAAAGTTTAACCACCGACAATTCCTACCAAAAGAGCCTGATACTTTGGCTACTGAAGCAGCAGAGGTTCCACCTCCAATACTGATTCGAAGTGAACGAGAAAGAGAGGAAGCAATTCGATTATGTAACAGCACTGTGTCAAGACGTGGTCCACAGAAGCAGCATCGATGTCTTTGGCAGCTATCTAAGTTTATGGGAAGTCAATTCTTAGGAGTTTGGCTCATGTGCATTCCCAACCAAATATCTCAATCAAATGTTACTATACCTGAGAAATCCAAGATCCTTTTACGAGCATTGGGTGCACTACGAACTCTTCGTAGTCATCGTCGTATTGTTGCCGACGAGGCTGCATATCGGGCACTTATTGTAGCATGTGGCAGGAGTGGTACTGACCGACGGATTGAGCTGATGAAACTCTACGGTTTAATGCGAGCAGATGGAATCTTCCCCAACGCTGTTACTCTAGGTCAATATACAAGAGCAATTGCCGAGGGATACTCGAATATGAATGTTGACAGCAGTGCCAATGTGGGCATGCAAATCTCTGTAGACAAGGGTTCCAAACAGCAGGAAGGTAGAATAGATATGAACATTCTCGACCAAAACTTGTCAATCCTTGAAGAATCGGGCCTAAAGTGGCGATCACGTGGAAACAATAATGGAAACAATACCGAGCCTGTCGTTCAGCAAGGATTAAATGCAGCTTCCGACCATGCTGATTCAAAAGACGATGATCAATCTCGTACCATATCGCCATCAAAGACATTTGACACTGCAACTACCCACAGGAGCATCAAGACGAAGAGAACATGGCTACCGATTCGCTGCTCATCTTCATTTTGTCCTGATTCAAATGAAGGAGGTAATAATGCCAATTCCACTCGTCTATTTGCTTTATGGTCAAGAGCTACCTCTTGTAAATCATGCTCATACATTCCTCTTGACGAAGAGATCATGGGTGGCTGGGATGTGTTACAAAACAAAGACACATCAACTACTGTTGTATGTCCTCGATGTGAAGGAACAATCACACCCTTGATTGGATTCGAGGAATTGGACATTGCTGAACTACTTGAGTCGGAAGCTTCTGTTAGTACCTCTGCAACGACACAGCAAACTACTGGTACAGATTTGGATGTTTCAGGAGTCACCCAAGATGGAGAACAGCAAGGCATTCCGCCTCAACTAGAATCGACCATCAAAGATGGACACGGTGCAAAAGGACAATCGGGATTTGTAACTTATCTGTCTCCTCAGAAACTACGAATGATGTTGGAGGAGTTGGTGTTAGAATATGGTGAAGAGGTACTGGATCGTGATCGTTTACGAGAACTTAACCCAGAGGTATTCTTTAACCTCTGGTGGTATTCAGCGAGATTCTCATTGCCACTACCACTAGCTGTTACACCACTGTTCAATGATGAAGGAGAAGAACTCGCACCCGCTACCGACTGTTGCGCCTTTGCAAGCTGGGACAAGACACTTGCACTTCAAGGTTGTGAGTCAGCAGCTAAGGCCATAAAGGCAGCTCAAACTCTAAGATCAAAATCGGATAGAGTTCTTCACGAGAAACTGTATGAGAATCCAAACACAGACATACCTTTGCTATCCTTCTTTAATTTACAAACTTATGCTCAAGGTGATTGGGATAATCCACTCTTTAGTGAATTGTTGGTAGCCTTAGTAAAGGCTTGTGAAACACGAGACTTGTTACCAGTAGTTGAGTGTATGTATCAGCGGAATCAGACACAAGATGCTTCCTTTACTGATGCCTCATTTGAGTCCGTGGGTGTGGTTAACTCTTCCTTTGGAGCATTGACCGATTCATCTGCTAGGTCGCCACCTGCTGGTGAATTGGACTGTTATCGAACAATCTTATATCTGGCAAGGTATCAATGTACCACGGCATTCCATGCATTCTTCCCCACAACTATACGAGCGTGTAAGGGATATCACTTTTGGTGTGCTCAAGGTACATCACCCTACCCAATCTTTGACAGAGCATTTCGAGAGGCAGCTGAGAGTTATTCCAAGCAACAGAAGTTGCAGGTACCGATATCATCCCTATCTCCTGTAGCTTTAGGATTTAGAAGTGTATTTGGGCATGTCATATGAACGTATCTATTGATTGCATCTATATTATTGTTGTATATCTAAAACATAACTTGTATATATCTTATTGTATTACATAATCTATCAAGTATCAAATCATTACTTATCAACCTCACATATTAAGGTAGAATACAGCGGGTCCAACATGCCAGGCATTACTTGAAGAAGCAAGCTTTCTGTACCCTTTCTCTTCTCAACCGAATACTTTATGTAAGCACAGACTCCCTTTGTCGATTCCTTGACCAATTTGTGTAGATTAATCATCTGTTCCACTAACAGATTTAGAATACACTCGTTATCATTATTCTTCAACTCTATCCATCGTATCTCATTACTCTTTGCTTTATATACATGTAATGTTCCTTTAGCCTTCTTTGCCCACGTTCGATCAACTCTAGTAAATAGCGTAGCCCGCATTTTGAGTAGTAGCACTTCATCGGTGTCATCAGTGTCTGACGTCTGTGGTGTAGGTGAGGTATTGGCACTTGATTTTGGAACTGGTGGAGGAGAAGGACCTGATACATGTGGTGTTGAAGTATCATCTCGCTGAGGTGAGCTTGGAGTTGAATTGCTGCTAGTAGTAGAAGGTTTGTCAGTTGAAGAAGAGCAAGTTGATGATCTCCGTTTCACTTTGATAATCTTTCGCTGCTGGATGACACTCTCATCAGCCTTGGGGGGAGGACTTGACTTATGAGATAGCTTGGTAGCTTTGACAACTCTTCTTTGTTTCAATACATCGTCACTAGCACGCCACATGACGTATGCAGGTATATCAAGCATGAGGATAGATTGTTTTAAGGTATGAGAGAAACATGGGTTTCTGTTGGATGTCTTCCACGGCAACTCCACGCTTTTCAGTTGAGATTTCTTCGAGAAGGAGAAATAAGAAGAAAGGTCAAAGCATATACTAATTGGATTAAGACCTTAGCTGCTACTACATCTATACGACACCAAAACTCTATAGGTGACAACTGGATCTAAACCTTGATCTTGGTCTTCTTTACACCAGCTGTAATACCATTAACTTTCTTTTCATCTATACTGCAACCTCCAACAGATAGTTTCTCTCCGCCCTTTCCAGCAGAGAAAGATACTGAAGATGCTGCTTTCAACTTCTGATATTCTTTTTCCATTTCTTCTTCAACTTCCTCTTCGAGGTCATCGAGCTTTGGGCTGGGAAAAGTGATACTTTCAGTCACTAGAGTTTTCTCTTCATCGATAAGACGGTCGCGATAATCATCATACTTGTGCATGATCGAAGTCAGATCGGCATGAGGACACTGCTTAATAGCATTTGTAAAACTTATTGTAACATAAAACTTCTTCATTCTATTCGATTATTCTATTCGATTAGTAGGCCAGGAAGCAGCAGCCTTGGTTTTAGCTTTCTTCATTTTCTTGACACGAGTCTTCTTCTAGCCACCAAACACATCCACTGCATCCATTTCTACTACAGCACCCACCACTTTTTGATCCACTTCTTCCCTCAGCATGCCTCTTGCATTCTGAGGGTGCTCTTGATCCTTTCACATATGGACAGTGGGGATAGGTGGCACTGTTTAAGAAGTCAAAGTCAAGGGTCTTCTTCTTCTTTGCTAAAGTCTCCTTCGTTTTATCTGTCTTCATGTTTCCAGGTTTAAACCTTTCGGTGACAGTGGCATACTTTATGCAAGTCGCCTCTTGGGGATAACGAGAGTTAAATGAATGACCCTCATCTACCGGCACTAGGTGGGCATGTCGACACTTTCCACTTTTACCACAACTAGGCAAGACATGCTTATAAATACCCGGCTTGAATGTCTTACTGCCACCGCCGTTGTCTAAGACGACATGAGTAGTCATTTCTGTCTTGTTACAGGAACCACACTTCACTTCAATTGGATTCATACGAGAAGGAACACTAGAGTCAGAATATAGAAGCATACCCCTGTAGTTCTTTTCAACTTCTCCTTTCCGTGCAAAGCCAATATCATCCAACTTGATAATTCGTTCTATATCAGTCTCACTCTTCTCCTCCTTCTTGTATAGTTTTGTGCGCTGATTCTGAACCCACGTGCCAAGTTCCTTGTTGGCAGCATACCTAGCAGGTACTTTACAATCTCCATTCTGCTTCTTGTACTCAACAAGCTCCTCAAACATCTTCTCCCAAAACACTTCCCCCTTACTAACAATAGTGGCTTGAGCATTATGTTGACCCTTCTTGATAGCCTCTGCACCCTTGCGAAGATCATCCTTCTTCATATCGCATCGTGAAGCCATCTCAACAACTACATCTTCATCAACATTCCCTCGTTCAAGCATAGCTGATAGTTGAGCCATGATGGTAAACTTGGCAGCTCCCTTCCTACATGCCTCGGCATTCTTGATAAGATCAACAACCTTCATGCCAACTAGAGATGCCATGTCGTTAACTTCATCCATATCAATGTTGTCAGAAGACTGAGCTGCAAGCTGACTCATAGCAGTGAACTTGGCATTGCTCTTGCCTTGACCCTCCATACATGCCTCGGCATTCTTCATAAGATCAACAACCTTCATACCAACAAGTGAGGCAAACTCATTGACATCGTCGGTATCAATCTCCTCCTGACGATGCAACCGACCTGCAAGCTCATTCATCTTGCAAAACTTCATCCAACCAACAACCAAGTTACGATTCTCAACCGAGAATGCATCTTTGATGTATTCAAGAGCATCCTTAGGCATAACTTTCTCTTCAAGAAGTAAGAGATAAGTGAGCACTGATTCATCTCTCTTCTTACAGCAGTTAGTGCCACCCAAACTACAAAGAGCCTTGTGATTACGTTGAATAAGCTCAAAGATATCAGATCCCTCCTCGAAATACTCCATTGCAAAGGTACATGGCTCGGCATTTGGATCAATGACCCTCCTTGTGTTAGTAGCAAATGCATCATTTGTCTTAGCCTTGAGGTGCATGTAGATACAGTACAAGATGTTGTACAAAGCCTCACAGTGATTGTTGACCTCTAGCTTGTCTGGGGAAGCGGAGATCCACAGGGTAGGATCAATATCATATACCGCAAGCAGTTGTGACAATCCCCCATAAGCAAATTTGGCAAATGTCTTGCATGTAGCCTTGGATCCAATTGCTATAACGATACGTTTATCATCAGCCGCCGGACGAACAAGATAATGAATGTATGCCTTCATCATGAAGGAATAAGTTTCTTCAGACACCTTGTCAGTTGGCTTTGTATCCTTTTTGAAGGCAAATGGGATGACATCACCATTGATAGTTTGGAGGAAGTAACAATTACCCAAGTTGGCGCAAATAAAAGCGGGGGTGGTTGATATTAATTCCCCTGTTGAATGTCGTGCCCGAAAGGCGTGCTTGCCATTGAGACTTATATGTTCTTGCTCAGTCTCGTAATGCATAAGGTTCATTACTATCTGCCCAGTTGTTGGGTCGATTGCATAGGGGAAACTCCACAAGTTCAAAATGGAAAGGATATCTTCACCATCTAAAGTCTTCAAGTTGGCATCCTTAAACACCTTCTTTAGTGTATCAGTACAAAGTGTATATTCAACATTGACCGGATGGTGTGTATCGGGTTGATCATAAACACTAGACGGTGGTTCGGCTGATTGATTGTAGCCAACTAGCATTTGTTGATCTTCAGAGAGATTAGCAGAAGTAAATCCATCTGCAATACGAATGATATTGCTAGTCACATCAAGAACTTTAGGAGCATTCTCCATCTGAGCCGGCTTCAATCTCAACTGCATCTTCCCCCTCAACTCTTTGAGTTTCTCCGAAATATTGACTTCTTGTTCAGTTGCCTCAAGAGCATCAGATAGAGTACTACCACTCATCATCATTGACGTGTTTGCACTTGATCTTGAAGTTGAATCGAAAGTTATCGATACGTTCATAGGAGGCCTGCCATTATTAAACGTGGCAACTAGAGTGGAAGGTTGTATCTTGTTGAATGATATTGATACTTTGACAGAAGGCCTACCATCGCCGAATGAGGCAATCAAGGGTCCATCAGGTAGACAAGGTTCAGAAGGTGATAACTGTGGTTTGTCATCAGAGACATCCTGTACTGAAGAGAGTATATGATCTTGTGGGTTGAAAGGCTCACTAGATTCTTGTTCATGGAAGGCCTTCTTTGCTTCCATGATGATATCCCAAACTTCTTTGTCAAATGTATCTGAAGAAGATGATGCAGTAGTATTGGATGTTGTAGATGTTAAAGTAGCGGTGTCTACATTCGATGGAGTACCAGTTGTGGCCTGCTTCTCTTTCAAGATGACATCCCAAATATTGTCAAATGATGATGAATCAGTTGAGACTGGTAGCTGTACTGCTGATCGACTGATATTGGTGGTAGAAGTTGGAGAGAGAGATACTCTAGCAGAATAACTCTGCTCATGATGTTGCTCTTGATGTGTATCAAGAGGGAAGAAAGAGGAAGAGGATGGTGCACTTGATAAAGATCGGACTGGGGAGAGAGTCGACACTTGGGATGACTTCCTCCTCTTTGGTGCATTCAAAGAGTGTTCCTCATTTTGTATTTGTTGTATCTCTGTCAATACTCTATCTTCAGTCTTTAAGAGCTCGTGATTAAATAAATCGAAATCGTCGTGTCCGCCTGACATCCTCTCGCACTTGCCGGAGTTGTTCAGCCTGTTTATCGTGTGAAAGACACTCTCCCTCTCTTGTAAATTACCGTTGTTACGACTTGTACACCGGTCAACACTGATGGCATGAGTGTGCCAAAATAATTTATTGTGTTGATTTTTGGTGATTTCGAAAATTTTCAGAAAATACCCCTCTGGTTATCAATAGAAATAGATATCACTTTATCATATTGATCATATCAAACAATTAATAAGTAAACTCCTGTTATCCAATAATATCATCATAACCATATTGATCAAATCTCTCAATAAACGCTTGGTTACAACGCCGGGTTTGTGCAGAAAACGCATCATCGTTCGTTGATGATGCTTCTGCCCTCGCCGCCTTAGAGGTTGGTGATGATAGAGTTGGAGAATCGGATGCCATAGAGATGTGTTTTTCTTTGGTTGAGGAAGCAATATATATATACTGACAGGTTTTGTAGACCCCTTGAGACTTGGTCTTTTGGTGTTCTGGAAAGACTGATTTTTGTTGCTTGGTCAAGTTTTCAACTGAACTCAATCGAATCGCATAACTATAGCGGAGCCATACCAGAGAGATTCTTCTGTATCTTACTCTTCTTATCCCTTTCATCACCTCCACTCTCCACCACTATACTCTCTCCCATTAGTGTTGCCAACCTTTGACGTTTGATTCCATACAACTCTGCCAAACTAATCAACTTTTGTCTTCTATCTTGTAACCACTTTGCCTGTTCATGATCACTCCGCTTTGTTTGTATCTTTTGTGCGGTAATCATTACATTCTTGGCTGTATGCTCCCCACTGGAAGATGCGCGTTTAGTGGTTTATGAAGATGAAAGAGAAGTGATTGCAACATATGTTAGTACATACGGCTTGCAAAGGCAATCACATAAAGGCAAACAAAGTTCAAATGAAGTATTCGAATGGCCGAGTCATCATATTGAACACACCATAACACACAACAAAACAACAAAAACTCGGACTTTCCCGATAAACTCGAATACATTAACATTATATCCAGCAATTTCAAGTAATATTGCTCTCATACTATCTGTAACAGTTTCTGTAGCCCGTTCTCGATAGATAGCATGGCGTAGTATTTCACTTAATGGATGACTTGGATTATTCGATGTATGTTTATCAATTTGTGGCCGTAATTCGTGTTGACAGCAAGGTGCCGTGACGATTATATCAACATCCCGATCAATAGCAAACCATAGAGAATCATCTGTTGCTGTATCACATGCATGTAAAGCAATTAATATATCCAATGAGTTGTCAGTCTGTTCATTCTGTTGCAAACTGTCATTCCCAAAGAGACTATCATTTGTAGTACCAATCGTACCCTCTACAAATTTGAGGTTGGTGAACTCATCGCCAAGTGATTGTGCAATTCCATTAATCTCTGCGATTAGTTTCGGAAGTAGCGCTGCTACTATTGTTGCTATTGACCACGGCCTCATTAGCTTTTACTACTTTTAACTAGGGAGAGCCCTACCCCATGTGACGACTAATGGGGATAAATGGACTGGTTGTCGGTTATATCGCCAAATTCATTCATTGAAAGGCAATGATTTAATCTCACGAAAGAGGCAAGCCAATTAGTATGTGGAAGACGCCAATGACAATTAACAACCCTGACCACGATATGATTCCTCGATTATATCTCATGCAACCTGTTCAAAACATCGACAGAGGAGAGATTAGAGCCCATTAGCCTCCGCTGTAGTTCGCTATATAATATTCTCATAATTTATTTGTAACACCGATTTACTATCATCATTTCATTGCAATTGCAATAAACTCCATCACCTACAATTAACTTAACATGAAGCTTTCACGAATTATTGTTGCCGCATGGCTAATCACTTCCAACTCCGTTTCAATTGAAGGTCGCTTACTACGTCGTCGTCGACCAAAAGGTAAAGGTAAAGGGCGAGGTAAGACGATTGGCAAAGGAGGTGGCAAGAAGAACATGCCATGGATAAAGCAGTCTATTGTCGAACAAGATGGCAGTAGTAGCGAAGATACAGTGATGATGATGACTACTTCGGCCACTACTACTGCGGCCACCACAACGAGGTAAGAGTGTTTGCATGTAATACATTGATATCATTATATGCTAGTAACTCTTCATATACTAATTATTTCCCTCATAATCTAGTGTGGATCTATTTTTGGTGTCGGCTAATATGCTTAATGTCAAGGACAACCCTGTTGGAATCTTTTCAACATTGATCGATGGTGGTGTTAGTAACTTAGGTATCATGTCAGAGATGCCTGAGATGCCCGTATCAAATGAAATTGTTGTCATTCCATCAGAGTCGGAGACTACTGTAGATGCCGATGGCAATGTTAGAACGGAGGATTCATTTGAAGTAGTTGGAGAATCAAATGATTCACAAGTTCCTGGATTTGGACGTGCCCAATTCGCCAAAGGTTTAAGCAAAACGTCAGGATATACTATCACGAATAAGAAGGGTAAACTTATCGAACGTGCAAGTTCCACTCTTACTTCCGGTGATATCATCTTGGTTGACGGAACGAAAGTTAAAGGGAAAATCTTTAATAGTGGTAAAACTACGACTGATCCTCATACTGGTATTATTACTTTGGAAGGAGAAATCAGTTTCAATGGTTCCATTGAAGCACCAAATGGCAAAGAGTTTACTGGAGAGTTGAAGACAGGTGGATATCTCACATTGGATTGTTCAAATGAGCGGTGTAAAGATGGATTGTTTAATGGTAAAGATCTTGGAGGAGGAAGCTTTACAAGCCTTGATGGTGTAAGTGTTCAAGAAAATGGAGCAATCTTCAATGGTATTGCTAAAACTGAGGGTACGTGTCTCTCGACTTGTGTATTTATTACGGGTATTGTTTTATGAACTGTGATATTACTTGTAGTACTTACTTTCAAAACTTATTCGTATTAACCTCTAAAGGAAATAGTACCATTGACGATGAGGGCATCATTACTGCAGGCGGTAATGCTTTCTTCAGTGGCGTGCTTGAAAACTCGGAGGGTGGAAAAACAGTAGGAAAATGGTCCACGGATGGATTTGGAAACTTCGACAAGGACTTCATTCCCCAGAGTGGAGGTGGGAGTGTAATCTTTGTTGGAACCTTCAAGGACGACGCCTCAGGCTTCGAGTTCTCAGGAAATGCTTCGGCTGACGGGTCTTACGGCATTCAAGATGGATTATTTGTCCTAGAAGGTACGGTTCAGGCAAATGGAGAATCTGCATCAGGTAGTGTTCCTTACCCTGTTGAACTCGTTGTGCAGTTTTTGACTGCATTGCCTTCTTCTATCTAAGAAGTAATTTCTATATTGTGGCGTTTGTGATAAGTGTATTAAGGGATCAAATGAGTGTGGGGCAAGAGAGAGAGGTCTTGAGAGAGTTTTGTACGAGCTCCTAGCCTAAATGTTTAAGTATCATTCTTAGCGGTCATTAACTTTTAGTAGTAGTAGTAGTAGAATGATTATTTGTTTCACTTACGACAGTACAAATGTCTTTGCAACTTTCAACTTCATCACTTCTTCACTTTTAATTCTTAATGATTGTCAACATCCACTCGATCATTACTAACACAGAAAACTGATTCTAAATTGATGCTGCTGACTTTTCTCCATTATATGTTGATCCGCCAATTTGCTATATTGGGATGTTTCTCTGTATATGAAAGATCCAGCACTGCCCTTCTTTTTAGGATATAACTATATCACTCTACACTTCCTCATTGATCGCTTTGATTATAACACCTCTCTTGTGTTCTAGATAGAATGATATAACCTATCTAAACTCAATCTCTGCCATGACAATGGCTGTCCCAATCGTTAGTAAACTTTGCAAGTAGACGTTGCTTCTTTTGACAATATTATTAGGCGCCTATTCAATTTCATAGGTAGTATAGCAATTTGCAATGCAAAAGCAATCCACAATAAAGCTGGTTATGAGTTGAACTTGGTCAATGAGGGCAGGCTCAAACCTCTGATGATAATGACCACTGGTCATTCTTGTTTATCCATTGATCGGGCCAAGTTCTCCACAGACACCTTTGCAAAGTCAAGCTTATCTCCTACTAGCTCGTCTTGTACATCGGAGGAGAAATTAAGATATATATAGATCATCGTCTAGTATATCGGGACGCCAACTTGATGATCCACTTACTACTTTCCCAAGATACTAGCAGAGTCCATCGAAGTATTGATATTGTTACCGCCTACACAATTCTTCCCTTTATTAATTGATATCAAATTATATATACTCTTTTACTTTGCTTAAGAGATGCATATTTTCTAATCAGGTGATAAGCGGAGAATGATGGTTGACTACATTATTATTAGCCATGCCTATTCTAATTGACACAAATAAATAGGAACGCCAACATTGCAAGTTGAATGACTTCTTCCCCACTAACATCATAACTTTTATTAGGTAATTCATTGCACTAGCCTATCGAAGGCGTCTATAATATAATAATAAGCGTTTGGCTGAATAGTTACAGCTTTCAGCTTTCGACTTCATCAAAGAGCAATACAAAAATTCATTTCTAAACAACACGTGTCCTACTTATACTGGAGCGACATTCGGAAGAAACAAGAACTCGTACATGCAAAATAATGGAATATTGAATACTTCTGAAATATTGAAATACGGCAATAATGTGGTGCAATCTGTTGTCAAAGATGTCAAGCTTGATGGGGCATGTCAAACAATTGACACCTCCATATATATCAACAAGAAGTTGCAGTCGACAGCAACTAATATCGTTATATTGTAGCATATTGTTAATTCATCACACTTGCAATTCCAACTCCAACAATCAACCAGTAATTCAGAAATTATGGTCAACTATTCAATCAGTCTACTAGCAATCACAAGTTGCATTGCATTATCATCAACAACAACAGCAGTCAATGCTGCTACTCATCAGTTACGTGCTCAGCAGCAGAAACAAGATAACCCTACGCTCCATAGTCAGACTACGCAGCAGCGCATACTGTCCTCTCCATACTATCGATATGGGGGCAACGACGTTACCAATGATGGCAGTGATGGGAGAAAGAAATGCACTCCCAATCATCCAACAAAGCCAATCGAGGTGAGAAAAGTATGCATATCTTGTGATCGTTAAATATTCTTACACACTAACCCCGTATATCATATCATTGAACTAATATAAAGCGATGGAGCGCGGTATGGGACACTTCGTCAAAACTACTACACTCAACTGGAGAGTGGTCATCATCTAGTAGTAGCTCATCAGGTAAAAGTGGCAAGTCAGGATCCTCAGTTGTAGCAAATCTGGCAAGAGTAAGACGAACGGTTGTTCATTCATATCTATTATTGTGAATTGTAATACACTCACACTCACACAAAACTCTTCGTTAATCTTTCCTTTCACCATTAGGAGGCTTTCGAAAGTTATATCGCCATCATGATCATCAAGTTGGAGACGCTTCATATAACAAGTGGACTTCTAATGGATGGGAGAAGAGTGATTGGAAATCAAAGTCTTCTACGTCATCATCCTCCTCCTCTTCCTCCTCCTCGAAGAGCGGAAAGTCCGGCGGTGGCAAGAGTGGTAAATCTGGTGCTCATTGGGCAAGAAGTTCAAGCCATCAGAAACGTGATGTTTGGGGATCTACTGAGTGGATGAGAAGTTCACCAACCGATACCCCTCCTCCTGTAAGTTTATCTTTCCTTTTCTCTTGTACCTATACATTTACTGTTTATTCTAATATCTATACTTATACTTCTACCTACTTCTTTATATTAGCCTATGATGGAGAGTATGTTGCAGCAAGTTCAAACAACAACAGACTTCACTTCACAAATGTTGGGAGATTTCTTAAATACCGAAGATTCAACAAACGAGGACCCTCTAATTATGGACATGATCAATCCCATGAGTAATGATATCGAGAATACTGTACCTGACATGATGGAACTTCTAAAACCAGATCTTCATCCTACCGACTGCCCTCAAGGTGATACGGTAACATCTCAGGTGACGGTACTGTTAGAGTAGAGGGATCAACATTTTCAGTTGGCACTACACACTGTAGTGATGATCCTTTACTTGGGCAAACCGAAACTTTCATTGGGGTTCTTAAGACTTCGTTCTATTGTATTGAAAAGGACGGTAAAGTTATTGAACAGGGGGGCACTACTTCTACTTCTGGTGATTTCACCTATGCTGACGGAACAAAGGTTGTTGGCATATCTTCAAGTGCCGGATCAACATCGATTGATCATGAAACTGGAGTTGTTACTTTTAAAGGTGAAGCTGGTTTTGCAGGCTCGATGGTAACTGGAACGGGAGTGTTGCTATTCTCAGGAGATACAGCGACGGGGTCAACTACAAAACTAGATTGTAGTGACAATCAGTGTAAGAATGGAGGTATGGGTCAAGATCTAGGAGTACCTGACAGCTTTGCCAGCTTTAACGGACAAAGTGTTTCCCCATTGGGAACGTTTATTGGTTCTGCTTCAGCCTCTGGTAGTAGGACGATTGAGGATGACATCGTAACTTTGGAGGGTACCGCAGGTAAGTCCGAGTTTGATCTTTGTTCAATCGACTTTGTTTTGCTTACCACATGTACTAACAGAAGTAACAATCACCTCTCTTATCTTTTGCTACTTACATTGAAAGGATTCCATGGTATCTTCTCCAGTGAGTTTGGAACAACAGTAGGAGAAGGGCTTACCGGTGGTTTTCTCAAGCTTGGTCTGGATGATAGTTACGTGGGTGATGTATCGGGTGGGTTTGCCCAGTTTGAAGGAAAAGATACTAATCCGTTGTTTGTGTTTGATGGTTTTAGTCGTTCTGAAGGGTTGACCTCTGTTACATTAGATGTAATCCGCCTTGAGGGCAATGCGACTGCTAATGGGAAATATACATCTGGATCATCCTCGTCAGATGGAGACTCATCCACCGAAGGCTTTCTAGAGCTAGACCGGGAGACGCTGGCTTTCTTGAGAGGAGGTGGATCTGCACAGTTTGTTGGAACTGCCAAAGACGAAGCCACAGGCTTCGAGTTTTCAGGAACTGCTTCTGCTGAAGGATCCTACACTCTCGGAGAAGACGGATATTTCCTCGAGGGTACAGCTCAGGCAAATGGAGTATCTGTATCAGGTAATGTCACCATCCCTTTTGAACTCCTTGATCAGTTGGTAGCTGGCTTACCCTCTTCTGATCGCTAAGAAGCTATGACTAAATTATTGTGTAAGTATTATTGTATCTTAATTGGCACTAAACAAGTGTATTTGGATGAGTGTGAAGTAAGTATGAATGAGAGAGAGAGAGAGAGAGAGAGTATTATAGTACAAGGTTCTAACCTAAGTGAAAGTATTGTTTATTATATTTCATCATCTTCGATTAGATTTCTTAATTCTTAGCTTAAGTTATCTATATGTTCCAGCTCTCTATGGTATAACATTCTTATGTCTTGTATATCGGGCCTCACCAACTTGAAGATACTTACTATAGGTTATTTCCCAAGATACTATCTTTGATAGTAAAGATACTATCTTTGATAGTAAATAGTATTACTTTCACATACTTTCACTTACTTTTTATCCACTCTCCTTGTTATATGAAACTTGTCTCTCTTCTCTTCTATACCAGTAACGATCACATTGAATCCCCCAATATTCTTTTTGACAATGATCTGCACAGGTTAGTTTCTTATATGGAATTCTTCATATCATATGCATTGCAAGGTTGAATCGATTTTCCACTCGACGTATCCTCTTAATATGCATGATACAAGTAACCAAGTTTCTTTGCCTTTTCCGATCCATTTCAATGACAATCATAGGAGAGCTCTATATCTGATATGATAATACTAAATTGGATATGGCAATTTGCAAGATCTACCACTCGAAGACGCCATAAAAGTATGATTCCCGTTCTTTCCCAAGATACTACTACCAGTAGGATATGTTATGATATTATACAACTTATTCTACAAGCTTCCTCCTTAAGAGGTTTGTAAGATATTATAAACCTAAGTATCTAAACTATATCTGCCTGTTCCCATCACTAGAAATGCTCGGCAGCGGCAAGCAAACATTGCTGCTCTCGACTACATTATTGCATGCCTATTTCAATTTCAATAGGAAGAGAGATAACATGATTGCAAGTACTACAGTAGGCTTGTTGTTTTAGGGGGCATATCCCATGACATGGTGGGCATGCCCGCCTGCCCACTAACAACAAGCTAAACTTTGGGGCTCATCATTTTGTAGAGTGAAAAAGATACGGTATCCTATATCTTTGCCTTTTGCACTTCAACGTGTTGCAATGATTTGCCAACGAGCCGACTCAGCTCTCTTCTCTCTTTATCCTCCTATTCGGCCCTATTTGTATCATTATATAACCATGGTAAAGTACGGAAAGTCTCTATTAGCTGCTGCCCTCGTCGTTGGTTCGACTTCGGCCTTTGTTGCCCCGTCAAATGTTGCTGTTAGACAAACGAGCAGAGTTTACATGAGTGATGAGGCTCCAACTCCACCAGCTGCACCACCAGCTCCCGAAAAGACTACAGCTATTGTTGCCATTAATGAAGAGACTGTTGAATTCACAGCCGGTTTATTAGGTGGAGCAGCCGGTTTCCTCATCGGTGGACCAGTATTAGGCGCAGTCGGTGCCGCCGCTGCCAATTATGCCTCCAAGACAGATGCCGAGGTTGGTGAGGTATTATCAGCCGTATCTAAAACTTCTATCGAGGTATTTAACTACTTTTCGAAATTGGATTCCAAGTATGAAGTACTTGACAAGGCTAAGGTACAATTGGAAAATGCACTCGATAAGGTTAAAAGTACAGATGGCGCCAACCCCGAAACTATTGATAAGATTGAAAGTGCATTAAGTAGTACCAATGCCAAGATTAGTGAAATTAATGATGAATATGATTTGGTCGGTACTGGTATGACAGCTTTGGGTGTTGTTGGTGATTTAGTTGAGAAGGCAATTATTAAGGCTGGGGAATTGAATGAGGAGTATTCACTTTCCGAGAAGGCTACTGCTGCTTTGAGTGATGCTGTTGACAAAGCCAAGGCTTCTGCTACAAAATAAGGAAGGA
>Ga0214477_100573_pt1 | contig 24993 bp, 19 predicted proteins | sample M1_20Mar14CPVII9_FD_165058 | JGI IMG/M metagenome (GOLD analysis project Ga0214477, IMG submission 165058) | Marine eukaryotic communities from Monterey Bay, California, United States - M1_20Mar14CPVII9sort6BwellC16 | ecosystem: Environmental > Aquatic > Marine > Unclassified | place: USA...
CCAACCCTCAATAACACAAACATCCAATGGGCCTTCGGCAATGACCTCATACACATTGAGCATAGTCGACGATACTTCTAGTCAACCGTCATCTCAGCCCTCATCGAGACCGTCTAGTCAGACCACATTGAGACCGTCTAGTCAAATCTCATCAGAACCATCTACCCAACCCTCAATAACACAAACATCCAATGGGCCTTCGGCAATGACCTCATACACATTGAGCATAGTCGACGATACTTCTAGTCAACCGTCATCTCAGCCCTCATCGAGACCGTCTAGTCAGACCACACTGTAGGCACTCGCTTATGGTAATAGGAGGCTTTTGACGATGAAGTGATTATGTTGCCTCTATTATAAGCTCTGATTTCTAATGATTATTTCGACCCAAATGAGTTGGCTCCCATAAAAAGTTTTTTGAATGTCAGAATTTCATCTTTTGCATTTTACTAACAAACTTTGTTAGTGTGGTTTTTATGGGACTTGGATTCATTTGTGTGAGACTAAAGCATGAGAAATCAGAGCTTAATAGTACACCACAACATTGTCATCTCGTCTTAAATGGTGTTACTATCATAAGCGAGTGCCTACAGTGTGAGTCAGACCACATTGAGACCGTCTAGTCAACTTTCATCAAGACCTTCTGGGCAACCCTCAATAACACAAACATCCAATGGACCTTCGCAATGGACTCTAACAGACCGAGCATAGACGATACTACTGCATTACCCTCACTGGATACATCACAATGGCCAAGTGTAGCGACGACAGATCTACTCTCATCTAATCCAACAATAGCTAACGACTACGACTCTTTCCAATCCTCACTAACAGAAGAACCAAGCTCTGCTCCATCAGAAGTGGTGACAAGTTTAGAACCAACGACGATAACTGAGACAGAAGTACCTACAACTATCAGCTCAACAATGAACGACGTGAACGGTACACAATCTCCTTCACCAAGCAGTATTGACGATGATAATATCAAAGTTGGAGATGACAATCCATTTGCTAATGACGACGATGAGAAACTTCTAGATGACGATGACGAATCCTGGTTTGAAAAGCTACTACCGTTCTTGCCCAATTCATCGGCATATTTGAAGAGGAATAATTTATTCGAAGTGGGTTTCTCATCTGTTGTACTACTTAGTTTGATAATGATATAATGTAAAATAGAAAAATGAGCATATCTTGTGCACTTTTTGTATAGAGGCTACTTTATCTTATGTGGCATAAGGCATACCTTATCTAACTAGCCAAATCACATCATGTGCACTATACTATTATGCCAAATCTACACTGATACGGTCTCTGGATGAGCTAAAAGAAGCTTCCAAATAGTCTCTGTATACTCGACAGATTCTCTAACTTCATCATCCTTGCCTGATCTTTTACATAGAATGAAAATTGGCAATTCGTTCCGATTATTTCGTACCGAAACAGAAGCTGGCTGCAAGTCTATGATTTCCTTGATAAGATGTAAATGTCCGCCTCTACATGCTTTGTGAAGTGGAAGTTCTCCTCTGTTGTCTTGCATTGTTAATAGATGACTATTAATACAAATCAAATAATTGAATATGTCCAATGGTACGCCGTGCTTGCAAGCCACATGAAGAGAGGTGAAGCCGTTGCTATCCACTGCTAGTGTAGCCTCTGGACTTAACTGACGAGTCAAATAATTGACCACACTTCCAGATGACCCGTGTCTACATGCAATGTGTAATAATGTCGAGCCTTGTATGTCTGTAACTTGTACACCCTCAGGATACCTCTCAACTAATAATTGAATGATTTCTAAGGGAGCGTCATGTCTCACAGCGTGATGCAGTGGTAACCACCCAAGATTATCAACTTGTTCAACGGCTGCAGGGTAGTAATTGAAGAGATCATTTAGCAGTGCCTTATTCTTTCCCAAAGTTATGGATCGAACCTGAGGTGTATCTAATTTCCCGCACACTACAGCTACTATATGAAGTGGGTATGTATAGTGGACGTCTCGGACGAGTGCTTCGCCTAATATTATCACAAGACGATTAATGACTGCGAATGGAGCTTTTTCTTTACATGCAAAATGTATGGGAAGGCCGTAGTGCTCTTCACTGAAAGCCATGAATGAATCTGGACATCTCTGATCATTCCTTTCAATAGCATCAATTTTTGTTAAAGCTTGAGTAGATCCACATGCAAAGTGAGCACATACTCTTCCTTTTGCATCTGTTGCATGCAAAGAATAAGGCAGTTGCTCATACAAGAAGTCAATGACAAGGCCAAGTTCTTCTCTGGATGAAGGTGCTAAGGTATATCTAGCACCTTCTCCCCGCCAATCTTGTCGATATTCGTGACAGCCGCAAGCATAATGGATCGGGATTCGACCAAACATATCCTTAGTATGAATAGCTTCTGGGTAGGCTTCAAAGATATCTGTGACAATATCAAGATTGATAGTGCTTGTGCAGGCTTGATGTAGAGGAAGACGACCCCATGAACCAACACGAGAAGCAGCACGACTATCTTTCTCTAGTATGAACCGAATAATATCTTTCCTATCAGTATTTTGGTTCGACACAGCAAGGTGCAATGCATACCGACCCCTCTGTAGGTTTGAATAATCATTTAGCTCATCCATATACTCTCCATCATCATCATAGTCGTAATTTTCATCATAAGTTTGTACATGGATACTTGAAGGGCGTAATTCATAGAGATATTTGACGAGTTGCAGTGATCCATTGGAACATGCTAGATGGAATGGAGATTGATATTCCTGGGTCGTAATTGATATACACTCAGGGTACTTCTCAATGAGATATCTACAGAATTCGAATGACTTATTGATACATGCATGGTGGATAGGAAGAAATGCGTCCTTGCAACAAATTTGTACTGATTCTGGGTAAAGATCAACAAGAACATTAAGTATAGCCAAGGAAGTCGTTTCATCTAACTCCTTGTTTTGGCAAAGGACATGAATCGGGAGTTCTTTAGTTCCATGTTTATTAGCACATTGTACTAAATCATCACTACCTATACCGAGCAGTAATTGTATAGCCTCGACTGTTACATTCTTGTTTGAACAGGCAGCATGTAGAACATTCCCATTAAAGATATGTTCCTCACTTAATGACTCAGCAGTACAATGTTCAATAAAGTATTGTACCGCATCTAAAGGGAATGGTTTGATGTGTGAATTCTTCAATAATGAAAAAAGTGGTTGAGAATCGAGTTCATCCAATTTTAGCTCTAAACATTCATTATTTGTACCGGCCAATAACTTTACTAGATCTAATGATACTTCCCTTCCTTCCTGACATAATAAGCCAAACGGAGTTAAGCTTTCATCAAGATGAGGATGACTACTTTCACGTGTTAGCGCGGCTGGGTATGATTTTACAAGAAACTTTATTATACCATAATCATAATTAGACCGCCGTAGAATGTAGTAATGTAATGGAAACTTATTATTGACTCTACCACTTTGTATACTAAGATAATCACTAACTCTCTTCTCTAGTATACTAGAATCTCTTTTAACAAGTAACTTAATAACAGATCCAGGACAATGTGGATTAGCAGCAGCCAAATGTAATGGATACATCTCATCGTTTCGTATCGGCTTACTAACAGCCATAGGACATAGCCGTAACATATGCTCCACTATACTTTTGGATATATTATCATTCCTACATACTGCATGTAGTATATAATCTGAATTTGCAATTGCATCTATTTTTGTTGGTGATATGTTACTTGTCTTATCACGAAGTGTTTTAATTGATAGTAAATTGGATGTACATAATTTTTCGAGTTGTTTGATTAGTGTATCCTCATCTTGAGTATCTCTGGCGGCCTCTGATGAAACCATATATATTGCAAACCTTGTTGTGTCAATGATGAGGTCGTCTATTGCTTTGGGCCGTCGTCTATATCGCCTCCTTGAGCTCGTCATAAGCAGCTTAGCGGCAATATCAGTTTTCAATATTTAGAAAACTCTGTAACAGGAAAAGATGACATTACACTTGTAATATTTCTCTCGGTTTACTTGCATTGACTTGTGCGCAGCCCAGTCATAAGAGGAGAATAACGCCAATGCAAAGCGTTGAATAGCGGCGAGAGAAATAGATATTATATATTGCAATCGGTAGTAAATGTGAGTATGTTGGCGGAGATCGACGGGCGTTGTGTGTATATCATTTTTGTGCATACATATGATGTGAGCAAAAAATGTTGGTGTACTTATGTGAATTGGAAGTGGTATGTACTAGCCCTCTTCACACCTTTTATATATTTTTTGCAGTATTGATATATTTATATTATCATATTCGTATCTAATACTATGTCTATTCACCAGAGATTAAGAGGAGCTATAAAAATGCCGGCGTCGTCTAGAAAGAGAAATAAAGGAAGGGATAGAAAGGCTAAGAAGGAGGAGGCTGAAAGGATGGAATTGCAAAAAGTATGGCGTGGTTGGGCACAAGGAGATATGAGTGGTGCAGTATTTATTCAGTGCAATCATGGATTTGGCGAGGTAGCACTACCTGACGAATCGACCCATCCTGTTTCAAGTTTCACAAGTTTCAGTTCTTCGATTCTCATAAAGATCAGCAGCAGCAAGCAAACAATGATTGAGTATAAGATGTGGATGGAATAGCACATAATGAGTATATTATAATTATGAATAGCTTTGATACATAGCAAAAATGTACACCATGCGAATGCGATGGCGATATGAAAGTTTACTCTTTGTGTATGTCTACACCCTCTCATTTACTATTCTACCTAAGACTTTGTACATATCATATGCACGTAAGGTGTAATACATATGCAGCGTAGAGGACTAAGACTTTTACTCTTTGGCCATGATAAGTTAAGAGGGGGAAAGGATATTGTCCTGCCCAAGAGACACGAGACAGAATTGAGCGAAGCTATTTTGAGCAAGCAAATATGAAAAGAGCAAGATTGTAGGCGGCTTAATGTACCATTATTTTATAGCACACTCCTCTCGGCAGTCCACTGCATCGTATACTCTAAACACTATTGTTGCTGCAAAAGAAGTGGCTGAATAGGCCGACATCTATAATATCAAACAACAACACACAAACCAAAACTTTTACAAACAAAAATTGCAATCATGATAGATCCACTTCTATCAGCAATGTCACCAGATTACATCTTACCAACATCTCAATCTATTGGTAATGCTGCTATAATTGCAGTATTTGCTTACCTGGTACCTTTACTGACAATGGAGATTAACTTCTTTAGACTAGCGGTCTATAAGAGTTGGAGAAGGATGAATTCTAATAATATTGATATGCAAAAGCACGAGAATGCTAGTAATGATATAGATGAGCACGACAAGAACAATACTAGAATAGCAGCAGTTAAAGAAGATGATAACGTTAGTGATACATCGTCAGCAGTAGGTCATCTAATGGCCGGTGTTACCTCAGCCATACACGAAACTACATCAAATGTTCGGCATAGTTTCTCTCCTTCGAATGCTGCACAAACTACTACCATCCAAGATCACTCAATAACAATACCTCATGATACCTCAACACTACAATTACAAGAGGCATATACAGCAATACGAAAGTCAAGTATGGAGGCAATCATCAGTTCTTTATTATTGTATACAGTAACAGCTATAGGGATAAGTTTGGGAACTCGAGGATTAGATCCTAAAGTTATTGCAGTTATTATTGGTGCTTCTCAATTCATGACGGCATTAATGGTATTTATTGTTAGTGCTAAAGTTCCTCAGTGGGTGAGTATCTTTTTGGTTTGTTAGGTTGTATGTTTGGTGCAGTATATTGAAGTATTATGCTCACATCTTATGTACTTCTCATTACTGATACAAATGCCCACATCTTATCAGATTGGTGTATACCACGAAGGAAAGATACGGTTAGTTAAATGTTCATCACCGTACTCACAACAATTTGAACATATTAATCTCTCTTCTTTCCAAGAAGAAGATGATACAAAGGCCAATTATACCAGGAAACTAAAGTGGAATGTACGGTTAGGTGTTTGGTTTCACTTTTCCAAATTCTATATTATATTAATGCCATTTTATTGTGGCGTGCAGAAGATTACAATACCATTGAGTATGATATGCGGGAGCTTGTTTGGTTTTATATTAATGTGGGCTGTGTTTGGTAAGTTGTGTTGTATGAAGAAGTTATAAGGTTTTGATTGCATGCCCTTTATCTAATCAAGCCTCTCCTATTTGTCAGTGGTACATGAAAAGTATATACATCATCGAAACATAGTCTCCTTCACGACCATACTCCTACTATCAATAATCTCAGCATTGTGTTTTACTAGAGGTATGGCATGGATGCAAATGGTATGGAAGCTAGATATACTCAAAGATCCGGACGTATTAATGACAATTAGCTTCTTCACATGGTTGGCTATATTGGCAATTGTACATGCCTTGTTTATTTGGCATACGTTGAAAACAGAAGAAACTCAGAGTGGTAGTAGACGAAGTGGTCCAGAGGAGACTGAGGAAGAAAGTCTATTTCTTAATGAAGATGGTGGTAATCCTTCGACACATGAGGATCCATCCAACCACAGTAAGAAGAAGGCAATTAGAAGAAGCTCTAGTTACTCGTCCTTTGTATTTGATCCACGAACACACTTTAAAGATACTGAGCATCCTGATTTGGACTTGTCTGATCGATTGACTCCATCCCCTGTCGTTGACGAAACACCTGTTGATAATAAGGAGGATAATGTGGACGAGCCTCGGGTTGGAGAAGGTCAACAAGACCAAGATGATACAGAACCCGAGATGCACACTGACTGCTTAAAGGATGAGAATGATATCGACAGTGATCAATATCTAGAAGGATACTGTATCGAAACACCAATGCCTGCTGCTACGGATAATAACATTGCCAACAGCATAGGACTACTACTTGAGGATGACGAAGACTTTGATAATGATGAGTCCGCGGTCCTCGAAATAGATATAGAAGAAGACGAAGACAATCCGCCACCAAAGAAGCGCCGTCCTTTATGCTGCCGTCCAGCATATTGTGAAGTCTTTGTTTGCTTCTCACCCGAGTATCAGCAGAGCTCGTGTTTATGGAAGGCCATTGTGTGGTTCAAGTTTATCATTATCATAATAACCTATCTCCTATGCCTTTACTTTGTCACGGTTAGTATCGGAGCTACGGCTCAAATCAAGAGTACTAGAGAAAACTTACCAGCGGTACAAGAGGCACTTTACAATCACATAAATGAAGGTGAGGTATGTGCATTTGATAACCAAGGGCCAGCGTCCAACATAACAACCTTTCCAAGTAAAGAAGCGGCACATGAAGCTGGATTCCTTGTCCTTCATTGCGGTGCCTGTGGTGCATGCTCAACATGGGAGAATCTCATTATAGAGTATACCACTAGAGATACAATGGCAGCTAATGCCAACCAGTGTGCCAAGGAGGCATTGTTTGGTGGCGGCGATGATGCTCTTACCGAATGTCTCATGGAACCTAACATCGGCTTTGGATATGAGTGTGCTACATGTTGGATGGAGGACATATTGTGCACCAAAGAACACTGTTCATTTATATTTCTACAATCACAAATGATTAATGAAGTGACCAACTTTGCCGTCGGGCCTGACGACATTACAAGTGCAACGTGTGAAGAAGCTCATTGTGAAAAAGGTCCAGATCAATTCGTGCCTTGCTCTGGAGCAACACGACGAAGGATGAATATCACCAGTTCAATATCAAGACCTGGTGATCAGCAATGTGCAATTGTTGATGTAGAAAGTTGGGAAGATCTCTTCTTTGGATCGGGAGTTGCTTGAAACGGCGGCATGCCTTGGCATATAAAAAGTCGCTAAGATTTTGAATGATGAGGCAATTCGTTTGCCTATAAAAGTTTTGAATAGATGTAGATTAAACGATATAATACTGTTTGCTAATAACTTATTGCTCCTAATAACCAAAGAGAACACATAATATGCCCTTTGCCTTAATACCTATTCGGAATTACTCTCTTGTGCCTTCTCCGACTCCTCCCTTCGTATCCTCATAGCATCCTCGTGATCTCCCGATATCTCAGTAAGTACCTGTCTCATTGATTTCTTCATCGCTGGCGGTACAACTTTAGCACAAGCAGGCCAATGTATACCTCCAGTCTCTTCATAGACTTCATTTGCAATTATATTGTATGTATCCATCATTTCAGAATTTGTAACACCACTAAAGTATAGCACTGGACATGGACCTTGGTCTGCAGAACTAACAATAGAAGTCGAAGTACTTATACCACCACCACTGCTACTGTCTACACTACTTTTCATGGCCCTATTCAAAGCATCCTCAACAGTACAATCCAAATAATTAACATCGCCACCCTCTCCATTCTTATCCATACCAACTAATCTTTGTATAATGACCTCATCTCTTGGTCGTTGTGGCATACCATCTTCAATCATATCTAATAATTCATCATTTTGGATTGTGGCTGGTACTGCATATATTATTATTAATGGTCCTGGACCAAAGACTTGTTCGTTAGACTTGTCTAATGGTATAAAATCGTTTTCTCTTGAATCTAAAAAGTTGTTTTGGACGAAGTCGAGTAGACCCATTTGCAATGATGTCTTTGAATGTTGCTTGCATTCATATGATGTCTTAGCTGAAATACTAGATCTTCTAGTACAAACTTTATACTTATATTGTGTACATGGATATGATATAGCTTGGTTTTCACATGCCCTATTGTCTAGCACACCATGATGTATTGACAAAGTTGATGGCTGAGTTGAGAACCCATCAGCAGAATATTGTTGGATGATTATCAACAACACCATACAACAAAAGAGTGTTGCAACAAATTTTGATAATATGGAAGTCATGGATACAATTCTTCTCTCGAGATACACAGATATATTGTTGGATAAGCACGCTGATATGAGAGATCACAATAGAGGTCTATCACCATCATCAAATGCAGTGTAGTGTTGAATCGCCAAAAGATATGCGAACTCGTAGCGGTACTCACAAGTATCCTTGATCACACAACCAAGAGCACCCTAAGTAGCATGATGGCCGCCTCACCTACTCTAAACTCTACTCCAACTACCCCAATCATTTGATAAGATTGATAACCAAGATGTGATCATATTCCATTACCGTCGGAGTCTCAGCCGCCGCAGATTAGTCCGGCGGATATTGAGCTCATAAATTGCAAAAGCAAACAAAAGCAAAATACATCAACATCAACACAAAAGAACACAAAGCTTTATTAGCAACAAACAACAACACTTATATAATACAATAAAATGGATCAATTTCAAAAGCAAGAGAGTCTCAAACCATACTTTGCCAACTCATACGGATGTGCGGTATTCTCATCAGTTGCCAAAGGTGGTATATTCTTCGTCGGAGGAGCATACGGTGCCGGTGAGATATACAAGTTAAACAGTGATGGTAGTGAAAGAATACTCGCCGGGAAGGTTGATTTAATCCAAGCATGCGGAGGATTTGTATTGGGTGGAGAGGTTTTCTCTGAGATTATCTTCTTTGAAACAGAACATGATTACAATCGTTTCATGTCTGGTAACTTTGAGTTCTCGGCAAATGCCAAGGCAGTGGCATTAACAGCTAATGTCGAGACACACGCTACAACATTGGGCAATACGGGTTTACAGGGAGGTATTACAGCAGATCACACTTCAGTTGCTGGTATTGACAGAGGTCGTAGTAAACTTGAGTATACAAAGGGAATGAAGGTCTTTACATTAACAATGGGAGGTCTCATGTATGAGGCTACAATTGGTGGACAAAAGTTCAATATCAAAGAACAAATGGAGCAACAACCTGCCAAGGTTGAACAAACTGCTGAGCAACCTTCACCGGTGGCTGTGCAATGAATGGTTCATATACTTGAGTGTGAGGTGATATTTGAGGTTCGTGTTGCAGACTTAATAAAGTAATTAAAAAGGTCTATTTCTATATACTTTAAAATCATAAGCTTACAACAAGATGAGCAGTTGCCAATATGTCTGTCTTATATATTTAGTTGTGTAATGAAACTTAAATGTAATGATAACCAACCCAATAATACCGAGCTCTTGTCAATCCTTCTATTACTAAGTGATGGTATAGTTTAATCCGTATGTATATATGTAGGAGTATTTGCCATTGTCAGTTTAGCAGCCTTGACATGTTCATCACAATTATCCCGGTGCGTCGATAGAGCTGCTACTTGACACTCCCTCGAACAGTAATGGGAAACCATGCATCTACTACATACCATCAGCAATGAACGCTCTTTGACCTTTCCACAATTGAAGCAAGACCCTAATTTTGGTTGAGTCTTCCTTGTATATAAATGGCTCTCCTTCAAACATGAACAGTTTGTTCTCTTTCGGTAATACTTTAATACATCACGGTCATTATAAATATCTCTCATTTTTGTGGAAACAGCACGGCTAGCAATGGTTGTTTCATAATCACCAGTTATGCCATAACTTCCAAGAATGATAATGGCATGAGCTATTTCACTAACCTGATTCTCAATGTTGTACAGCATCCAGTTTGTTCCGATACTGATAAAAATATTTAATAACATCTTCCTTTTATCATCATCATTCAATACTTCTTCATGCTTTTCGATTACATGCCTCAACTCCGTACCCATAAAAAATGTGGTAACAAAACTAGCAACCGGATGAGATATTTCTGGTACCAGCTCCGAGCCGAAACCATGATTGCATCCTGAACCAGTACTCTTTCCGATTACCCAACTCCGCCAAGTATTATACATTCCCTTCCTGTTACTTTCCTCCTTCTCCGCCGCCTGTTTGGCCTTTCTATCCTTCCCTTTGTTTCTCTTTCTCGATGACGCTGGCATTTTTGTTTGTGCTCGTATTGTTGTTATGGGTAAGATATGCACCCAAACTGTGTTTTAAGTTTTAAGTCATGCACAGTATTAGATACAATATGTAAAATAATGATAGGTATTCCAAAGGTCCAATTTTACTCATAACAATCCTCTTTCCAATTCACATGATACACCAAATTTTTGCTCACATCATGTGCACAAAATGATACCACCGTCGACAAACTCACATTTACTACCATATCAAAGGTTTTGGATTTGGTCATGTGTTTGTTCTCTCCTGATTACACAGCCAAATATGATCATCTATATATCTCAAATCTCAATTCTCAATTTGAGATAAGAAGAGTAAGTATTATTACAAGTGGAATACCATCTTCTCCCTATTAAAGAGTTTTCTTTTATGAAAATTGATATTGCATTCGCCAATTGATATTGTCGATGTTACAATATTGACAGCTAAGGAGGCGATATAGGGCGACGGCCAAAAGCAATAGACGACCTCATTATTGACACAACAAGGTTTGCAATAGATATGGATTCCTCAGAGGCCTCCAACGATACTGAAGATGAGGATACACTAATCAAACAACTCGAAGATTTATGTTCATCCAATTTACTATCCATTAAAACACTTCGTGAAAAGACAAACAATATATCACCAACAACCGTAGATGCAATTGCAAATTCAGATTATTTACTACATTCAATATGTAAGAATGATAATATATCCAAAAGTATAGTAGAACATATGTTACGATTATGTCCTACGGCTGTTAGTAAACCGATACGAGATGGTCAGGAAAGTTCGCGTTAGTATGTTTTATCTTATGAATTTATGTGTTCAATATGACGTGTTTTGTGATAAGAGTGCTTCATTTGGCCTTTATGTATCTTCTTTTGATTGTCTTTGCAAGCCGTATGCACTAACTTGAGTTACTATCGCCTTTCTTCCTCTTCATAAACCTCAAAACATGCATCTTCCAGATGTATCCTTTACATTTGGCTTGTCAAAATAAGGACTGTCCTGGATCTGTTATTAAGTTACTTGTTAAGAAGGATGCTAGTATACTAGAAAAGAGAGTTAATGATGATATTAGTAAACTAGTTGTTGATAGTAACAAGTTTCCATTACATTACTACATTTTAAGGGGATCAAATTATGATTATGATGTAATACAGTTTCTTGTAAAAGCATACCCAGCCGCGCTAACTTATATGCCCAGAAATCGGGAAGATTATAACACTCCTTTCAAATATTTGTGTGGGGCATGTTATGGGGAGTTATCATTAGATTTAGTGAAGCTATTGGCTGGTACCAACAACGAATGCTTGGAACTAGTACAGAATAGATTATATCGTCAACCGTTTTTGGAATTATTAGAGAATTCAAACATTAAGCCATTTCCAATAGATGTTGTGAAATACTTTATTGAACATTGTAGTGCTGAGTCATTGAGTGAAAATCATGTCATTAATGGGAACTTTCTCCATGCTGCCTGTTCAAATAAGAATGTAACTTTAGAGGCTATGCAATTGCTGCTGGGTATTGGTAGTAGTGGCCTTTTAGTACGCACCGCTAGGGGACAAATTGATAGAAACCTTCCAATTCATATCCTCTGTAAAAACAAGGGATTAGGTGAAGATACTTCCTTGGCCATTCTAAAACTTCTTGTTGATACGTATCCAGTATCAGTTGGAAGGCCTGACGATAACGGATTTCTTCCTATCCACCACGCATGTGTCAACAACTTATACAAATGCTGTAAATATCTTATTGAGAAATACCCTGAGGGTGTTGTAACAAAGACTAGTGGCAGTGAAGAGACTCCGTTCCATCTAGCATGTGCCAACGGATCACTGCAACTAGTCAACCTCCTATACGATGTAAATCCTACAAGTATTACCGAACAGACTCGTGATAGAGAGCATGAATATGATGATGATGGAGAGTATTTGGATTGGACAGAGTATTCAAATCTACAAAGGGGTTATTATGCGTTGCATCTTGCTGTATCAAACCAACATCCTGATAGGAAAGATATAGTTCGGTTCATACTTGAGAAAGATAGTCGTGCTGCTTCTCGGGTTGGTACATGGGGTCGTCTTCCTCTACATCAAGCTTGTGCAAGCAATATGAATCTTGATATCGTCAAAGATATATTCAAGGCGAATCCGTCGGCAATTCATACTAAGGACATGTTCGGCCGATTTCCTATACATTATGCCTGTGGGTGTGCCAAACTAAGGAGGAATACGTTCGGCGGATATGAGCTTTTACCTTCTTCAAAAAGGCAAACATCCCTCGTGATTGAGTTTCTAATTAAGCAATTGCCGTACTCTCTTAGTGCACAAGATTCACAAGGCAGAAACTGTGCTCACTATGCTTCGGCATCATCACTGGCTATGAACAAGATATCTCTTATTGAAAAGAAGTGTCCAGAATCATTTAAGGTATATAGTGACGATCACGGATTTCCTATACATTATGCTTGTACACATGGGGCTGATATAGAAGTTGTTGGTCATCTTGTGTTAATGTTACCTGGATCTATTCAAGTGGAGCATCCTCTTCTGGGTGGACCGCTTGCTTGTGCAAGAGACTTGGGCTCGTTTGCCTTTCTTCTCCGACTTTATAGGGAGTGTTTTGGCAAGTCAGCTCAGGTACCAGCATTTCATGCCATATTGCAAGATGATACAATCGAGGTCAAGTATCAGATCATTACAAGATTTATTGAATTCTCTCAAATAGAATCAAGGACTAGAGACTTTCAGGATGATGTACGGACAAAAGATAAGAAGACAGGGACATTACCATTACATTTAATATTTGCAGGAGGACGAAATTTTAGAACATTGGATTCAGATGATCCTGAGATTCAATCTTTTCTCTTAGAAACAAATGTGGAACTATTAAAAGATCTTATAGATTGCTATCCAAGGGCACTTGAAGAAGTTGATAATCGTGGTTGGTTACCACTACATCATGCTGTGAGAAACAACGCCCCTTTGGAAATGATTCAATTGCTTGTTGAGGGGTATCCCGAGGGAGTTCAAGTTGCAGATAAGCAAGGCTCGACCGTATTACATATTGCATGTAGATGTGGGGCGGTTAAGCCAGTGATTCGGCATCTGCTAATACAGTGCAACAGCTCCTTCTTGTCGGTGGATAACAACGGCTTCACCCCTCTTCATGTGGCTTGCAAACATGGGGCAACATTACCATTGGCTTTGCCACTTCACCTTGCTGAAGAATTTAGGGAATGCTGTTTGATGCAAGACAAAAGTGGAGAACTTCCACTTCACAAAGCATGTAGAGGTGGTCATTTACAACTCATCAAGGAAATTGTCAACTGGCAGCCAGCTTCTGTTTCGGTACGAAATAACCAGAACGAGTTGCCCATTTTCATCCTTTGCAAACGATCAGGAAAGGATAAAGAAGTTAGAGAATCTGTGGAGTACACCGAGACTATTTGGAAGCTTCTTTTAGCTCACCCAGAGACAGTAGTGTAGATTGGTATTAAGAGAGTGCACATGATGATGTGATTTGGCTACTTAGATGAGGTATGCCACATAAGATAAAGTAGCCGCTGATACCAAAAAAAGTGCACAAGATATGCTCACTTTCTATTTTACATTATCAGGTTGCAACTCGTTTGTTAGTATATGTACCAAATGTATTCTTATGTGTGCCTCGGTGTCGCCCTATTGTTATATTCATTCAGTACACGATATTATGTAGTATCATTCGCCACCTTCTCATGTGCATTAACAAACATATCACAAAGATTCCGGTGCTCAGATGATGTGGTAACTTGACACTCCCTTGAACAGTACTCAGTTACCATACATCTACTACATACCATAAGCATTGTACGATTCATTTCTACTTTGCAGTTGTAACATTCCCCCAGCTTTGGATACGTCTTTCTTGCCTGTAAATGCAATCTCTTTAGACAAGAGCAGCTCATTCTCTTGCGGTAGAACTTGAGCAAATCACGGAGGCCTAAACCTATTCCATAACGGCTTACGATATTAACATCGGACTCAATATGTCTCAACTTTGTTGCAAAGACACGGAGGAGTATAGTTGAATCAAAATCACCAGTAAAGTTTTCAAGCATCATGATGGCTTTGACCAAGTGCATATGTGAAACATTTTGCTTCGTATTAGTACAATTGACGTCATGTAATATCGAATTTACACCAATGCTAGTCAAAATATTTGATGCTAATGCTCGATTATTACTATCATTCCAAACTTCTGGATGTCTTTGTATTGTAAACCTTCCGCCATCACTTGCATAACTTGAATTAATGAATCTTGAAACGGCATGGGATAAGTCTGGTATTGTTGTCACTAATCCATGATTGCACTTAATAGTTACTTGATTTCGCCCCATATCCCCACACGCCCACTTCTGCCAAGTATGATAGATTGCAACATTCTTGGACTCCTCCTTCTTAACAGCCTGCTTGGCTTTTCTCTCCTTTCCTTTATTTCTCTTTCTACTCGACGGCATTGTAATAAATCCTGTGTATTGCAGAGTATGAGTAACTTATTATAGGGAAAGCATACCAATGCTCTCTTGAATACTAATACTTGCAGAACAGTACCAAATCCTCAAAAACTAACATTTTTGATAAAGTTGATGGCATTGCAAAAAAGATCAAGTTTGGTATATTTGCAACTCGTCGGCAGCCGGTACGATGACGACGATGATAAAACGAACACTATACACTTGCCAAACTACTTCAGCTGCAGCATCGACAGCATCAGGAGTAAAGTTGATGGGCCTACTTAATGACCAGTGTATCGCCAGAAAACATCAACTTTATTCGATCTAAATCTAATTTGTGCGAAGTGGGTAGCTCTCCTACTAACTCGATAGAGAATGGCGCCGCTTACTGTCAAGGTATTATTCTTTGCATCGGCAAGAGAAGCAGCGGGGTGTACGTCGGCGTCGGTAGAGTTAGATTCAGAAGCTGCCGATACCAAAGCTTTGAGGTGAGTTGGATTTTTTTTATGATACATCAGTTTGCTACACGACATCGACATGTGTCACTTGGTTGATATACATTGACTCACCATGGCAACTCTTGCTACTTAATCGGTGTATATATCCTACAATAAATATTATTGCAAGAACAAAATTGGCATCACTATATCCCAAACTCACAACATTAGTACAAGACGAAGATAGCATCACATTGGCATTAAATGAAGAATATGTACCAGTAGGTGAAGTTTGGAAGATAAAAGATGGTGATACAGTGGCCTTGATACCGCCGATATCGGGTGGTTAAGAGATAAGTTGAAGGGTGTATAGATGCACTATTGGTAAAGCAAACAATTAGAGAATGTACAGGATTAATATTAGATAAAATAATATAAGATATGCCACAACAATAATCGAAGAATGCGATGATGGCATATGCCAATTCTATTTCTACATTCCTGCTGGATATAAGCGTACCGAGTCAGTTATTATGTCAGTCTGAGAAGAATCATACTCATTTCATGATTTATGTAGAAACAAATCTATCTTTAAACTTCTAGCTTCATTTCTTCTTCCTTCTTAATCTCCTCTTCACTTCTTCTCCATCTTAACCACGCCCCAATGAACTCCTCTAGTTGTTCACCTCCATCTAATACACCATCAACATCACTAGTTTCATAACTAGATCTTCCATCCTTGACCATTTTATACGGTTGCATAACATAATTCCGTATCTGTTTACCCCAACTTGCCTCAACAACATCACCTCGTATATCATTAATATTCTGTAGTTGTTCTTCTTGTGCAATTGCAATTAGTTGTGCCTTGAGACGTGTTAATGCCAATTGTTTATTTAATCCTTGAGTACGTTGTTCGGTACACTTGACGGCTATGCCTGACGGTAGATGCTTTATTCTAACTCCAGTCTCAACCTTGTTTACATTCTGTCCACCCTTGCCTCCACTCCTCATTGTCGTTACTTCTAATTCCTTATCGGGTATATCAACATCTTTAATTACCTCCTCATCTAATATCGGTACAACATCCACGCCTGCAAAGGTCGTTTGTCGTTTATTATTAGCATTGAATGGACTTAGACGGACTAATCGATGTGCACCCTTCTCACCCTTGAACCAACCATAGACATTTGTGCCCTCTACTAACAACTCGACACTTTTATATCCAACTACATCTCCAGCACTTTGTTCTATTGTTGATACCTTCATATCCATATATGTCGCATGTCGAGTATACATTCTATATAACATTGATACCCAATCACATGCTTCTGTGCCGCCGGCGCCTGCTGTTAGTATTATACGAGTTGATGAACAGTCATCATATGGTCCAGAGAGTAGTGTTGCCAATTCATACTTTGTTGATAATTCTAATAATTGTGTTGCTGATGATTCACATTCTTCTATGGTAAGTTGTATCATTTCATCATCTTCATTATTACTTGAATCATTATCAGTACCACCAAGTAATTCTTCTAACAATTCCAAAGCATCGATAGAATCATTCCTCAATCTATCCCATAATTCCATTTGTTCTTTTAACTTTGTATACTTTGTTAATTCACGTGTTACTACTTCATTCCGTTGGGAGTTGGATGTCTCCCAAAAGTTTGGTTGGGAACTTTCAGTTTGTAAATCTATTATACGAGATGTTAGTTGTTGTATATCTATTTTTGATTGTGCTGATAAGTTTTTAGTATGGAGAGTTGTTGCTTGGGAAACTAGTTTTCTTAATGATGTAAGGTCTGTTGCAGTAGAAGATGAATCTTCTTGTTCACTCATATAAAGTATACTACTACGGCTGTGTCTATGTCGTCTTTGAGCATGTAATTTGCAGGAGATTGTATTTGAAATTGAAAGGATATGATTTTGATTGTTGTACCGCCGCCGAGGTATCGTAGAGTAGCTCCGTATATGATTCTGTATAGAGATAGAACTTATGTAACCACTGTGATCAGTACCATGATGAACAGGCGAAGTAAACGCCAATGCTGACGTTGTTGCAATTCTACCCATCAACATCAAAGTTGATATAAAAGTAAGTGAGGATACCATTATGTTGAATCACCGCCCAACTATACAACGTCCACTACCAGCAGCACAACCAGAAGAAGAGAGAGTGGCAATATAGTCTATACAGTATTGTGTTGGAGAAGAGGAATGAGCGTTCAGCAGCTGACCTAGAGTGATGAATAATGAATGAATATATTATGCTGAGAGATTTAGAAGTTTATATAGAAAGTTTCAGCTAAATTTCAAGCAAGTTTCATCATCAAGCAGATATTGCAATCTATATTGCAATCAATCTCTCTACTGTTCAAGAGGGTGGAATAGCTGCGGTGATAGTGATGTAAGTAGTTATTTATTCTTATTCTATGAGTTTCGGGCTACTGCCGCGGCGGCGATCGAGGGTCGCTAACCAAACAAGAGTATTTTTTTGTCACATGATGTGAACAAAATGTTAATGTTGGTGTATGTGAAGTGTGAAGTGGAGAATATTCTTATTGTGCCGCGTTTTTTTATTGTATATCATATACATAATTATCATCTATATATGTTAACATATTGAGTGTATCTTTATCTTATCATGCTACCGCGGCATCCATATATAGAAAAATGCCATCAAGTAGAAATAGAAAGAAAAATAAAGGAAAGGAAAGAAAGGCCAAGAAGGCTGAATCTGAAAGAGTGGCAGTTTATGATAAATGGCATGGATTGGCAAGTGGGAAGATTACTTTAGGAAGAGGGTTAGCACAAAATGTTGAATGCAACCATGGATTAGATTTAGATATGTTACCAGATATATCCCATCCAGTGTCAAGGTTCTTGCATACTTATTTTATGTGTGATGATATTAGGGATACATTAGAAACAAATTCAGAAGTATGGAATAACTGCAATTACAGAAAGATGACAGCAGATATTTTGATTAATATTGGAACAAATTTGGCATTATCCAATGTTGAGAGGAAAGTAGGTAATCTTGCCACTACCATCATGTTGTTTGAGAACTTTGTTCAAACAAATGATTTCTATTCAACTATCAACAGTCGTGATGTGGCAACAAAGAAAAGAGATCTTTCTATTGAAAAAGTTAGTATTAGTATGGGTAAGCGTGATGTTTTGAAATTCTACCGCAAAAGAATGAGCTGTAAATGTTTGAAGAAGATGCATTTAGAAGCAAGGAAAACTTCTCCGATAAAGATGGGGGGTTGTGATTATTGTGGAGAGCTCAAAGGGCGTGCATTACTAATGGTATGTAGTAGATGTATGGTAGATCAATACTGTTCAAGAAAATGCCAAGTTGCGGCGTCACCCGGGCACCAGGAAGATTGTGATGACTATGTTGAGGCTGAAGAGGTGGCAGTGGCCAGAGCCAGAGATTTACCCAAGCGTAATGAAAGCAATTACATCCTCTACTCAAATTGCGTCCGTGCTGATGTCAGGGCTCAGAATCCCGAAGCCTCATTTAAGGATTTGGCCATAATCATTTCGACGGACTTTAAATCATTGTCTGCTGATGAGCGTGCATATTGGGACGAGAAGGCAGCTGAAGATAAGGAGAGGTATGTCAAGGAGATGGCTGCTTACATGGCTAATGTTACAGATTCATCTGTTACTGATGCCTTTTTTGAGGAAGAAGAACCCAATGTACCCAAGCGTAACATGAGTAGTTTCTTCATCTACGCAAATGCTAACCGTGCTAATATGAAAGCTGAATATCCTGATGCCAATTTTGGAGATTTGGCCAAGATCGCGTCGACAAAGTTCAAAGGTTTGCCTGCTGATGAGCGTGCATATTGGGATGAAAAGGCTGCCGAAGATGAGGTGAGGTATGTCACGGAGATGGCTGCTTATGAGGCGGCTAAAGGGAGATAGATAGATTTCAATCTATATATAATTGTATGTTATATTGACATTAATGAATGGAAATGAAAATCCCGTTTAGTAACTATCACAACACCGATAGTACCACATACGCTGCCACAATTATCAAGCTAATACCAACTCTTCTCATACTACTATCATTTGGTCTAGGCACTGTGGGCATATGTGTTATCGTTGGGAAGTTGGTAGGTACCATAGATGGTGCCGTATCACATTCTTGTTCAGCGAGGGGAATCAAAAGAACTTCTCCACCATAGTATGTTCTAATAGTAACATCAAGCTCGGATTCATCTTCAAAGATTCCTGTAACTTGTGTTCCGTTCCTCATGAAGCAGCCGTAGAATGCAATCACACCTCGTCGCTCAGCTTTCATATCACCGACAAACGAGCCACCTCTCACATGTACCATGGCGGAGTTTAAAACGTATAGACTAAGACCGTCACCTCTTATGCCTTTGCCACCAATGAATGAACCACCGTATATGAATGTTTCTGTTCCAAACCCATTGACTATTAGATGGAGGAGAAGGGAGATACATGAGGAGAGAGATGAGTATGATTGTAATGAAAGGATAACCCTCGGTATCCTTTTATAAAGATAGATGATCAATAAGTGACTATCTTCTATCACTCACCATGCAAAGCGTTTCCTCCGACGCCAGAAGGTGCATCACCTCCAAGCACTTGAATCCCTTCATAGAATTCTGCACGGCTTGCAGTGTCTGGACTTGACTGCCCATTGTTTACATGGATACCTTCCCCACCATCTTCGTAATCACCTTCGATGAATGCTGTATCGGCATAACTACCGTTAACAACCCCTCCTCTCCCAATCAGTGTAGATGCTATTGAGACTCTGCAAATAGAAGAAAGTTATCATAGATATGTGGACAGATTCAGTCAAAGATTCAAAGGACAAAGCAACAGTCTAAGCAGCCGTCACTTCACTTACCTAATAGCTGGCCAATCAGTATTTAAAGGTGCCTCAATGTAGCCTCCTTCCTCTAGCATGAGGGTGGTATTCTTTGTCACAACAATACTTTCATCTGTAAAAGAAGTTGCTTCGTTGTTAATAACTACCGTTGATCCGTCATTATAAATGGTTATATCGGAGAATTCGATTGGAGAGCCGGTAGGGCTTCCGTCACCAGTGGGCCTTGGAGTTGTTGGAGTTGTTGCTATTGGCTTGTTGGTAGTAACTGATGCTATTGGATAAGGAGTAGGCCTAAATGTGGGCTTGAATGTAGGTCTTTTCCATACTTGTGGTTGACCGGGTGTTAATTGTGGCGGCGGAGGAGGTGGAGAGTTGTTATTATCATTATCTTTCCACGGACGGTCAACTGCCGGAGAAACTGGCAATTCAAATACAAGCTAGATACAGCAGACGGTTAGGCAAGGCGGAGAAAGGGACGGCATAGAGCATCATTTCATGCACAAACTTACTCTGATAATGTTCTTAAAGTGCATCCTTCTTTCTAATCCATATAAGAATCGATTAGTATCGACAGAGCCGACACCTGAGCATGATAAGCCGCTTGGTTTGTGGCATCCTCGAGCAGCTATATTGGAGACCGCATCAATGAATAAGTCGTCATTATATCCACCATCGACAAACTTGTATAACTCATCTTGATATGACCATTCATCTGTACTATCGTAGTAGTCTTGTACACGATCAATCTATGAATGGAAGAGAAGTAAAGTATTAGAGAGACTTGCCAAACAAACAGAAAGGAATCCTTTAGATTGCAACTTACCCATTCAAACATACCCACTACCCATCTCATTTCCATTGACTCGTCAGACGTACATATAGCATCTGGCTCGGTACAGAAGTTGACCTTTGGATATATTGCAGGCCGGTCATCATCTGCTGCCTGAGCACCTAAATGAAAGTTGAGCTGGTGAGAATAGAGAGATGCCGTGAGAATACAGGGTACAACTACCCATCACATGTGCACCATAGAGACTAATGCTTACTTACCTTTCCATAATTACAAGAGCCTCGAGTGAGCATTGCTCCTCTGCCGTAAAAGCAGCAGCCTTGTATATCCGTACGACCATATGAATTGGAGAATGACCCATTGTTTAGTGTTTGTGTGGTAGTATCCCATGATCCTGCCGGAGTTGTCCCTGGCTTGCATTGGAAGGGAGGTGGTTGTGCATCTACTACAAATGGGGGTTCTAATGTCCGTGGTAGTTCGGCCTGCATCTCTGCATTGGTATCGACGGCACAAGTCATGAATGATTGCCATGGAGGACAAATCTCACTTCCGTAGTCTCTTCCATTTTGTCCGCAGGAGTTGGCAATGGCGTATGATTGACCATCAGTTCCTATATCCCAATGAGCCTCGTTGCATGAATCATTAGCAATCGATTCAGCCATTACATTGGCAAAGAAGAAGGCCAAGTTTGCAAGACCTGCATTGAATCCACGAAGTCCTTTCTTCTCGTCACTAATGAAAAAGAAGCGCTGCTCGCCCACACCAAAGTATCCGGTTGTTCGTAATGCCGAAAGGAAGGGTTCATATCTATACGCTTGACTAAAGTATGATACACCATCTAATGCAGCATTCTTTGAAACAAAGATGTTCCCCTCAATACGACTACGCATCTTATGTAGCCATCTCATGGCATAATCAAAATCAAACTTTAGTTGAGGTTGTTCTGGCATTGCAAAGTTACCATCCAAGTTGAATATATCATGTATAAGTATATTGAAATTCCGTCTCCGTTCTTCTAGAAAGTGTATACTTTGCATGGAACAGTAATATCCATCACACCCTCTTGTTAAGACACTACTAACCGTATCAATAAATGACTCGTCAGTATCTTTCATACCACCATCGACAAATGATTTCAACTCATCCATATATGTCCAACTACTTGATGAATAGGATTGTACTCGATCAATCCAATGAAATAATGCCACTACATATCGTAATTCGGGATATGTAGCACCATTCAACTGAGCATTCGTCACACCACAAATAATAGAAGGGAATTGGCAAAAGTTTAGATTGGGATACCGACTTGGTCGATTATCATTGTAGGCTGCCTTACCCATGTAATGGTTGATACGTCCTAATCCACATGTTGATTTAGTCATAAAATACCTCTACCCCAGAAGCAACATGCCTCTGTGTCAATACGTCCAGCTGTTGATGGATAAGCTACTTTTTGTATAAATTCTATAGAATATCCATCCCACATTCCTGAATAACCATCCTCCACTTGTTTCTTACCACAATAGAATGGTGGTGGTGGTTGATCTGATGTTTTAGTAGCACTATTACTTTGTTGATAATTATACTTTGAATGTGTAGCCGCAGTCATTGACAAATTTGGATTGGCTGGACATGCAAATGACATATCAATATCGCTATTACCCGATCTAGGATCATAACATTGTTCTTCTTGATATGACCTACCAAACTGTCCACATGCATTACTTATCGGGAAGTATCGTCCATTCACACCGTTTAATTCACTTAGTATACCGTTTAGTCCTCCATTATCTCCTTCACCACTGCCATTTGAGGAGGCAGCGGCAGATTGAGTATTCTTGATAAGCTTATCATAATCTAATCCACTAACCATACCATTAAACTCTTCACATGCATCATATTGTATAGATTCAACCATGGCGTTGGCTAAGAAGGCGCATATATTAACAATTGCATACTTTAGACTATTCTCTCTACTCTGATTCGTACCACTAGAGTCGGCAGAGCCACCCTGTTGTTGGTCATTATTCTGTGAAATATAAAAAGCCATATTCTCATTATCATTCACAAATTCATTACTACCACTATTACCAGATTGACTACCAGTGTCTACATTATAATATGGATTCTTGACATTGTGATAGGAATTACCTAATATACCATCGACACATAATGATCGTAATGATTCAAAGAAGGCATTGTACGTGTATAGACGTGATGGTTTAGTGCCTATACCGTTGGAAGATTGATCGATGAAAGTTGTTGGATCATCGTCTTCTTTTATTGGTGTTGCAAATGCATCTTAAGAGAGAGAATAGCTGGTCAGTAAGGTGTAGGGTATTGCAAAGACAGTTGCAATAAAAGAGAGTCAATCGGACCAAAGTAAAAGCAAAATAATAGTATAACAACAGATTAAATAGAACATACCTAAAGTTTGAAAAACAAAACTTTCAATATCCGAACGATGTTTATCAAATTCATCTTTAACTAGTAGATATGTGTTTAATGGTGCCACTTGCATTCTCCTCTGTCTATTCTGCTTTTGATTGTGGTTGTGTTGTGTGTTTGCAAAAATTGATGCACATGATATGCTCAATATGATGAGTTGTAGTATTTGTCGGCGGAGACTGCTATTATTACGCCATCTGCAGGTAAGCCGACGAGATGTAGATGATTGTTGTGGTAGCATGATATGAGATATTGAGATCACAAATGCAACGAGACCGCTATGCCGCCTCATGGCCGCCTTATCCTCATTTTAAAATTTTGGTCGACTGACAACCGTTTGATCGCTGTCTAATCTCAGAATGTTGAGGTCTATACGTAGCTTTGCTAAGAGCTAGCCTAAATTGCCTTGGATTAGAGTTCTACATTATATAATTGTAGGTGATACCCCATACTAAGAAAGTCAAGATCCAACCAATTAGGTGTAATTTACGTACAAAGTAAAAATGACCATTAGATATGTTTTGGTCATTAACCTAATATTTGAAATCGAGGTATGCATGCCTCGAGTCAAATTTCTTTTTCCAACACCTGCTCTTTGCGTGGGTGGAAGGGAAGATGAAATAAAGCCGCCGCTACTAGGAATTCGACCATGAAAGCGGGTATACACGCCGCTGAGATGATATAGGGGAGGGTGGTATGCTTGTGAAGGTATTAATCGGCCATCTAGGAGGATAGATATGGCAAGTAAGTCGAGTGTTAACACAAGAAAGATAATATCTATAAGGCATAACATCTAGGCTGACTCTCAATAGCACTACATCAGGCGGATAAGTCTAAGAAGGCAAAGTTCAATACAGGATTTTCTCTAAAATGGTTTTAATCTACTTGATATTCTTTCATAGTACTGTCTGTTGATCAATATATATACCCCATATTGATCTATAATTAAAAACCAAAACATTCTCTATAATAACGACTCAGTCCCCAGAGACGTTATTTTCTCTAAACAACAATCAATAACTTATACTAATAGGCGGT
>Ga0214477_100575_pt1 | contig 24961 bp, 15 predicted proteins | sample M1_20Mar14CPVII9_FD_165058 | JGI IMG/M metagenome (GOLD analysis project Ga0214477, IMG submission 165058) | Marine eukaryotic communities from Monterey Bay, California, United States - M1_20Mar14CPVII9sort6BwellC16 | ecosystem: Environmental > Aquatic > Marine > Unclassified | place: USA...
GGGGGAAAAGAGATGATTCAAATGGCTGCGCCTGATCCGGAACAGCTTGCAGAAGCTCTTGAGATTTAACTTGACATCTCCTGTATTGCGCACGTGCACATGATAGATAGAGAACATTGAAGGCAAAAGCTAAGGCAGAAAAAATGCTAAACCTAAGACTGTTCTTATTAATGAGTTTAAGTATAAACACAGAATATCAGTTGCGTGGGATGTTATTGACCGTCTAATTAGGTTTGCTCAAGAGTGTGCACACAACACTACAAGAGATCCTGTCATCCTGTAATGAGTTTTCAACATTATGAAAATTGACACATCCTCAATCTCATAACACTCTAACTCTAGAGAGGTAATAACGGCACAGCTATCGTGGACTACAATTACATATTCGCATATGCAATTAAGACAAAGAATATATTATTATACGAGCGCATACATAATTAATATTCAAAAGGGTGGCTTGAAAGAGCATAGAAGAATAAGATACTTTACACTGCACCACCAAAAAAAAAATAACAATGAATATGAGTTCGACCGAATCTAGACAAGATGCCGTGGCCCCCGTCCAAACTACTGCTGACCAACCAGTTGTAAAGACTGAAGAACAGAAAGAAATGGATGAGGATTTGCAGGAGGTGAGTTATTCTTGATATTGCAAGATACGATTATCGGTACTTAATATATTATGCACTAACTCTTATTAAATTACTCAGGCCTCTGAGGTATTCAACTCTCTATTCTCAACGAGACGTCCAAAGGATGGATGGGCGGGTATATCATCTGGTCTTAAGTCAGCTACGAAAGGTACTGTTGCCGGCGTCGCATCTCTTATTGCTCAACCGATAGCTGGTGCCCAAGAGGTGAGTTTTTACTATCACTATTTTATGTGCATACCGTATGTTTGAATTTATATATAATTTGATACTGATATCACATATTGAATTGATTACATATTTTATGTGCACATGTTTGAAATTTATATATATGTTTGTTACTTATTATCATATTGAATTGGTTACATTAATCAGGGAGGAGTTAAAGGGTTTTTTGGTGGATTAGCAACAGGTGTTGCCTCTGCAGTTGCCTTGCCCGTTACTGGTATTTGTGTAGGTGCCTATCAAGTAGGACGCGGAGTGGCCAATAGTGTTGAGGCAGTCAATGCAAGTAAGGCTGGTATGCAATGGGATCAAGAAAAAAGGGAATGGATATTCTACTATTTGAATAAAGATAAAGAAGAGGTTGAACAATTAGAGGCGGCATTAAAAGCCGAGAAGGATGGTAATTCAAGTGGAGATGGTGCTGCTGGTAAGACAGACATGAATGAAAAGAAGGTAAAGGATCGAGAATTTTATGATCTATTGGGTGTGTCTACTAATGCATCAGCGGGTGATATCAAGAAGGCATATTACAAAAAGGCAAGGAGTTGCCATCCAGATAAATGCCCCGGTGATGAAGAAGCAGCGGGTAGATTCCAAGATCTTGGACATGCCTATCAAATATTATCCAATGAACAAACCCGCGCCAATTATGATAAGAATGGAAAACCAGAAACAAATTCTGCTGATGCCAATCTTGCCAATGAGATCGATCCACTCGTTTTCTTTGCCGTCATGTTTGGATCACATTTGGTAGAGCCCTATGTTGGTGAATTATGGCTTGCTACCACTGCTGATACTATGATGAAAGACATGATGGAACAACAACAAGCAATGGATATGGAAAGCATGACAGAAGAAGATGCTGCGAGAATTTTAGCAGGAAAGACAAGTAATGATGAAATGATACTGAAGCAACGAAAACGAGAAGTGAAGTGTGCACTTAATTTGAGGGAGAAGATTGTGCCTTACATAGAGGCCAAGGGTGAGGATGATATAGAAAAGTTTAAAGCATCTATAGTCAGCGAAGCTGCCAAGATTGCAGATACTTCCTTTGGTGCTACTTTCCTTGTTACTATTGGATTTGCACTGCAAGTCGAGGGCGAAGAGTTCCTCGGATTTCAGAACACAATGGGAGGAGTAGGTGGACATGCAGCAAGATGGAAGAAGACACGAAAGAATACACAAAACAACTGGAAGCTCATGGGAGCTGGAATCAATGCGGCAACCACGGGTAGAAAGGCTATGAAAGAAGTTGAAGCTGCTCAAAAGGCACTAGAAGAGAAACGGGCAACAGAGGCTATTGAAGGCAGTGCCGATAAGGATGGCGAAGGAGGAGGTGTGGGATCTGCAATGGATGAAGAGCAGGCTAAAATGGCTGCACAAAAGTTGGAGGAGACAATACCGGCACTCCTCGAACTTGCATGGGCGATTAATATTCGTGATATTTCACGCACACTTAAACATGCATGTAAAAAGCTTTTCACGGATGCGGATGTTCCTATGGCAGTTCGAGTTCAACGTGCCGAAGCCATCCAACTTATTGGGGAGGAATTTTATAGTATTGGTAAGAGCAGGGGTGGTGAGAAATACAGTGTTAAGGACTCTGCTGATATCAAAGCCCGAGCTGAGGTTGCTGTTATGACTACAATGGCTAAAGCTCAAGGACAAGAAGTGAATGAAGATGATGCAGAAGAGATGATTAGCCAAGCAAAGAAGATGCGAGCAGATATGGAAGCTGGCGGGGGAGGTAATACTCCTGGCAGTAATGATGCCGAGAAGGAGAGTAGTTAGATTATGATAGATGAATAGGTCTTGGCTGAGTGTCATATGTCATCAATGTAGGGCCTCTAGATCCCAAATAATTATATGTCATATAGAGATTTGTTTTGTGAAGTGACTCAAAGACTGTGTCAAATCTTAAGTGGTTTCAATATTTGATGACCATATTATAAATGTCAACCCAATCAAATAACCATCAAATAATCTGATAGAACATTTAGATTATACCTCGTCAAAGATTATGTGTTCTTAATTGATTTGATTTTAAATACAGTATCATCATATCAAAGACTGGCCAAGTTTCCAGCCCCTTCTTCTTCAACCACTACGTGTACATAATTTCTCTTTCTATTCTTTGTACTTCTTTCCATTTTAACTCTTCCGGCGACTTTAGCAAATACCGTATGATCTTTTCCCATGCCAACATTATCACCAACTAAAAACTTCTTTCCCCTTTGTCTTACAATTATACTACCAGCCTTTGCAAGCGTTCCTGGCCATACTTTGATACCAAGACGGCGACCGGCACTATCTCGTCCATTATTTGATGACCCTCCTGCTTTTTTAGTTGCATGCCTTATAGTTATCTGTGGTGTACATGATTGTTGTGTCTTTATTGGGTTGCACAATCTGATGGGTGGTGGTGAGATTGAACTGACTACCGCTAACCTTCTCGTCAATGAACCAAACATGATAAACAATACTATATCTCCTTACTCTCTCTTCTTTCCTGTCTCTATCGCTTCTACACTGTGTACTAAATAATGGTACTGTGTACTAAATTAGGTATATAAAGCCACTGCGTTACAAGTTACAAATAATCGTAAGAAAGTTATGTACTATAATCCGCTTCACCGTATTATATTATATGAAGTACGAGAGTGGACCACCCTGATGCGTGATGCGGGATGGATGGATAATGGGTATCGAAGTAGTATAGAGTATTGATAGTGTTGATTGCTTTGATGTGTTGCATCTGTCGCGTATGTATAGTGGTTGATTGGATTCAATAATAATTTATATATAGGTTGAAATTGAGTTATTTAGATCTCTCGTGCACATACCATACCTTATATTATCTACCTAGAGGTAGGTATCTACTACAAGATATATTATGAGCAGCCATCGATATCTGACAAAGTCACTGATCAAAACTGCATTGGTAAGTCTGCGTTGTTTTATCTGAATTCAAGTGTTCAATGTGAAGTACTGGTAATTTAGATACGCTAAGTACAACGTACCATCATCTTTCCCAGAAATGCCCAAGAAAGTTGGTATATACAACTAATCCAAACTTATATCCGAGAAGCAATACAGATGATCCATTATTGAAGTATCTGAAAAATGAAGGTGATAGATTCGGTGAATATGGTAAACAACTTTTCCCTCATGGTGTGGAAATACAAGGTGATAATGAAAATCTTTCGAAACAAACACATGATAACTTGTTCAAGAATACGGAAAATAGAGTTACATTATTTGAAGGAGTTATTCAACATGAATCATTCTATGCTAGACCTGATATACTCGATAAGATCGTTACAACAGAATCTGATAATGATGATGGATTAACCATCAAGACAGAACTGAGAGTTATAGAAGTAAAATCAAAATCATGGAACTCTAAATATACAATAGAAGAAAAGATGATGACGAAGAAGGGAGGTATACTCGCCGCATACTTGCCATATATACAAGATATTGCTTTTCAGACGATGGTATGCAGATTAGTATATCCAAATGTTCATGTATCGTCTTGGCTAATGATGCCTGATCGAGCAAAGGTTATGAAATCAATTCCAAGTAGTGAAAGGAGAACCAATAATCAGATGGATGAAGATATAATACCAACAGTGGAGGAGACTATACAATCAATCGATGACAGTATTGCTTCTCTTTTGAATGTTGATGAACTAGTCGAGAAGGCATTATCAACTGATGTTTCGTATCCTGATAGCAAGAAGGGAGAGACATTGCAAACTGTTGCATATCACTGGGCTGAAAAAATCAACAATAACAACTTTGGTTTAGAGTCATTTCCACCCACAATAGGAGCACACTGTTCCTCTTGTGAGTATCGAATAAAAGATCTAGATGAAAAGACATTCTCTGGATTTGATATTTGTTGGCAAGAAGCAACAGGAATGTCTATAGACGAGGTACAAAGTACTCCCTTGATTGTCGATTTATATGGCAATACACAAAAGTCACTCAAACAATTCTTATCTGAAGACAAATACACTTTATCAGCTCTATCAGATCGAGATTTTGACTTGGAGAATGATACTGTACAAGTTGATAGTGGAGCTAATAAGAAGTCAGTATCAGGACACTCCATTACAAGGAATCAACGACAATTATATCAAGTAGAAACCATCAAAAGAAGAAGTACTGAGAACGATACAAATGTCCACCCAAGTTATATCATCAAAAGAAATAGACTCAAGCAAATAATGGGAACATTCAAATATCCACTGCACTTTATAGATTTCGAGACTCTTTCTCCAGCAATACCTTACTACAGTAATATGTCGCCATATGAGATATTTGGATTCCAGTTTAGTCACCACACACTAACAAATGATAATGGAGTATGTAAAGTGCAGCATGCGTCCGAGTTTCTTCATACAGAGATAGATACTTGTAAATCTCCGAACGTTGCATTTCTTAAGGCTCTTCACAACTCAATTGGCAAGGCTGATAATGATGGAACTATCTTTCAATGGAGTCCACATGAGACTATAGTACTTAAATCAATGCTCAAGTCTCCAGAAGCTAAAGAATTATCATCAGAAGAAATGGAATCACTTACAAACATATTGGATACTGGTATTGTCGATTTATGTAAGCTTGCTCATAAATACTATTATGTTGATGGTTCTGAAGGTAGTTCATCCATAAAACGATTGCTCAGGCCAACAATCAATGCGTCTGGTAATCTTAAGGCAATATATGGATCTCCAACATATAATAGTAATAACTTCAAGAACTTCCAGTGGTATCAAATAGATGATAACGGCGCTATAGACCCATACGATATACTATCAGGGATGAACCAAAGTGACGGTGAGGCAACTGATGCTATAACAAAAGGTGGAGCAGCAGCTGCTGCATACCACACTCTACAGAACAACTTAGATTTATCAAAAGAAGACCGGAAGTCAATTGAGAAGTCTCTCCTTCGTTACTGTGAATTAGATACTCTTGCTATGGTTATGATTTATCAAGCGTGGGAAGGTTTTATTAATAACGATGATGATTCATAAAGTTAGATTCTTAGTACCCTGATTTTATTACTTTTTCTTATTAGCATTAGTACATACATTTTGCAATCGAGTGCAGCATATCGAAAGCTCATCAAATGCCGCTGTTAATGGAGTGTATACATTCTCATTTCGCAGCAAATCATGATTTGATGCACCGAGGTCTAACTCTGCAATTTTACCATCTGGTGTAGTGTGTATTACATTACAGATCCCAACAGCTCGCAGGGTTGGGTCGCATTTTGGGCAAGGATGACATGTGTCATAGGTATAATCTGCATTGAGTTCTATGATAATGATAGTTGCTTGGGGAAATAGTGTATTGAAGCATTCGTCTTCTCCATAGTGTTTAATGGCATCTGCTATTGCATGGACTTCACTGTGAAGAACGATCTTATTCTTTTTCGATTTCAATGGATCCAATAGAAAGTCGTGATTCCATCCTCTGCCTATGATTGTTGTTTGTATATCCTCCTCTTCATCTTCTTGTGATTGAATATATATCACTGCGCCATGTTGACATCGAACTTCTCCATTTCTCGCCAAGTGAGCTCCTTCGAGTAGACATAATATTGTACCAGAAATTGCTGGTATATTTCGATCATCAATATCTGATAGTTTTCTCTTTATACCTGCCTGTACTGTAGATTCCGATTTAGACTTCTTTTGGTCACTAAACTTAAGATTGAGTAGTGATTGAAATTCATCTTCTGCATACCTCGATTCAAGATTAATACCACCCCATTCGAATGCTTCTCTATCCAACTTTTGAAGTAGTGGTAACTGTACTGCATAGAAGATATCACATGGTTCCGTTATAGCAAGTTGTGGCATTATCTTTACAAGTTGTGATATTGCACGTTCTTGTAATTGGCATACATCTTCACTCCTTGTATCTGTTGATGTATTGTTTTTGTTTATATCGACAGTATCATAATTTGAAGTTGATGTTGCTGTTATAAATGAGCTACCGCGGATTAATCCAACAACTTGCTTTACAGATAGATTTGCGTCATTATTATTGTTTGATTTGAGAGCGCCTAGTGCATTAACAAGTCTCTTTCTATAACAATCTCTGGCAGGTAATGTCTTGAGAGCATCACCAAAATTCGAAGTATCTGAATAGTCGGTAGTTGTAGTAGAAGATGATGATAATATATTGAACTGATTTACCCAATCATTAGCACAACTATATCCTTCCTCTCCTTTCGCTGCAGCGATTGCAACTTGGATTGCAATAGGTTGCCATTCTTTCTTCTTGTTTTTATTATTGCCATCCTTCTTATTCTTATTCTTAAAGCTTTTACATATTGCAGCAGTCACAGAAGTAAAGAGTTCTTTGTTGGTCAATGAGGCAACATGTACCAAGCCAGTTAATGTTGATACCTCTTTGGTATCAGTAGTAGTTGATAAGCTCATGATCGATACAATATACAATAATACAATTTATAATTATAATGACCTTAACTCAAATACTACAAAGGCAACTTTAATTTCCTCTGGCACTAACTAACTCCTAATTACTGCATTCTTCTACGCCAATAGATGCATACCATTGTCGCCACCTTATCAACTCTAACGAGAGAATCACAATCACTAATCATAATACATACGCGTGAGGTGCAAACTGTACTCTCATAAAAGATACCGCTAGCCCAGATCTTTTGGTATCCTTTTCTTCTTTTTGCCACCATCACAATCATCATTGACAACTGAGTTTAGAAGGAGGCAGGTTGATAGACATTAAAAGCATACTTGGCAATCAGAAGAATATTATAATACCATGATACGCTGCGGTGTAAGAATTGCATCATCATCTAAGAGGTCGAGCGGCATAAAGTCGCTTACCGACACAGGAGCATTTTTTAGAACTCAAAATTATAAGATTGCCAGAACTTCTGCAGTGGCTGCCTACTCAACTATTAGCAATGGTATAACTATATCACATGACACCAGAAGAATTAGAACATGTTCAACTGCTGTACAATCGCCATATATCAATTTACAAAATAAGAGCACAACACTCAATTTAGTAAACAACACAACAAGATCTTTTTCGAGTCCACTTGATCAGCCTAGAGAATCTATGCATTATGATGTTGTCATCGTTGGTGGCGGTCCAGCTGGATTATCAGCAGCTATACGTATTAAACAATTATGTGTATCAAAGGGTATAGATTTAAGTGTTTGTATCCTCGAAAAAGGAAGTGAGGTTGGTTCACATATTCTAAGTGGTAATGTCTTTGATCCCAAGGCATTAGAAGAATTACTCTCACATAATGAAGAAGAGGAAGATGGAGATAATCAAAAGTGGACAGAGACATTACTTGAATCACAAGATTCACATGCAACACCTGCTAAAGAAGACGCCTTCTTGGTACTGACAGAATCTGGAGGGAGTTATCAAATTCCTAATTTCTTACTTCCGTCACAGTTACATAATGATGGGAATTACATTATTAGTCTAAGTAAGTTAACACGTTATCTTGGTGAGATGGCTGAAGGATTGGGTGTTGAAATATATCCTGGTTTTGCTGCCGATGAGGTATTATATACCACAGATGGAAGTACAGCAGCTGTCAAGGGTGTTGCTACCAAAGATGTTGGTATTGGTAAGGATGGAGAATGTAAAGATACATTTGAACGCGGAGTGGAGTTACTAGGACGTCAAACACTCTTTGCAGAAGGTGCACGAGGATCATGTTCTGAAGCAATTATATCAAAGTTTGATTTGAGACAGGAAGCAAAAGCAGATGTTCAACATTATGGACTTGGAATAAAGGAAGTATGGGAGGTACCAGAAGACAAATTCAAGCCTGGATTCGTACAACATACATTGGGATATCCATTACAAAGTTCGGTGACTGATAAAGTGTATGGAGGATCATTCTTATATCATCAGGAACCAAACTTGGTATTATGTGGATTGGTTGTAGGTTTAGACTATGAAAATCCATATCTCAACCCCTATCAGGAGTTCCAACGATGGAAAACACATCCAGCAATCAAATCACACTTGGAGGGTGGTACATGTGTCCAATATGGAGCTCGAGTTTTGAATGAGGGAGGATATCATTCTCTACCCAAACTTACCTTTCCTGGAGGCATGCTTCTAGGGTGTAGTGCTGGGTTTTTGAACGCCGTGAAGATCAAAGGAAGCCACTGCGCAATCCAGAGTGGAATTGTTGCTGCCGAATCAGTGTATGACTCACTAACGAGTGGAGATGATGCGGAAGAGAAAACAGTTGCATCAATGGGTGAAATTAATGATGAAGAGTCACCAAAGGAGGTAACAGAATATGCAGAGAATATGGAGAAGTCGTGGGTATATGATGAGCTGAAGGAAGTTCGCAATTGTCATGAGGCTTTCTCAAAGTGGGGTGTCGGTGGAGGGCTACTCTACACTGGTATTGCAGCTCATATCACAAAGGGCAAAGAACCATGGACATTGCCCTCTTCTGTTGATAGCAATGGCAAAGGTGCACATACTGATTCATCAGCAACGAAGCCGGCAGAGAACTTTGAACCAATCAACTATCCTGCACCTGATGGAGTTTTGACATTTGATTTGCTAACCAACTTGCAAAGATCAGGTACATATCATGAAGACGATCAGCCATCTCACTTGAGAATAAAGGCAGATGTTGCCAATGTGCCCGAAAACATTAGTTTGCAAGTATATGCTGCGCCCGAGTCTCGCTTCTGCCCTGCTGGTGTGTACGAGTATCCCGAGGGGAAGTTGGTCATTAATGCTCAGAATTGCATTCATTGTAAGTGCTGTTCAATCAAGATGCCGCAAGAGTACATTAATTGGACTGTTCCTGAAGGCGGTGGTGGACCACAGTATCAGGTCATGTAAATAGCTTTTTTGTGTTAGTAAAAGATAAGTTGTAAAAGGTTATCAACTATCTTTCTCCTTCTGAGTGTTTCCTAAATCCGAGTCCATATAGCAAGTCATGAACTTGTTTGTGTTCGTCGTCCATCCCTTCCTTTTCCGAGGTACTATCTACTTGTGATGTTTGTATATTGCCACTTTTTATCATCTCTATTTCTTTCATCAACTCCTCATTAGTCAATAGTTTTACATCCTGCGGTATGATTGTTTCGTCTTGACTATCAACTATAACCTCATCGTTATCATTATCCTCTTTATTGCCAAACTTTTCTTCTACCATAATCTGAGCGTGATTTAATGCAATCATTGATATCCCAGCTACTAATCCTAACGCAGCACCTGGCAATATACCAGAGAGAGGTCTTGTAATTGCTTTCAGAGTACTATTAGACGATGTTGATAAATTGTTGCCCATGATGGAAGCATCAAGACGAGCACCGGCTTTTGTCCGAACAGCTGATCCTTTGAATAGTGCCCCAGCAATTGCTCCACCAATTATATAATCAGATATTTGTGTTATAGATGAATCTAACGTTTCAGGCGTACCTTCTACTTTTAATTCTCTTGCAAGTTCCCAACCAAATGTGGTTGGTGAAAGCTTTCTTGTTACTTCTACTACACCCGCAAATGACATACATGCTATTGCCCAAGCGTTTGGCAATTCTCTATCTTGATATGGTGTAGTAGTTGGAGGTGTCGATCTAATTATTTGTGTTTGTTGCTTTAGTCTCTTCTTACCTCCTAATAACTTGGCAGATTGTTCATTTTTTGTTGCCTGTCTTGTGGCAGCTGTAATTGCAGTACCACCACGTCTTCTAGCAAATGACAAACCAGCAAGAGCACCGCCAAATCCTGCGAGAGTTATTCTCATAATAGACTCGAGAGTAGAGAAGTACGGATCATCACCATTGTTGGTCACCATTTTTGTATGTCGTAATGTATAAATAATTTTACCTATTTAATCAATAATCAACTTGATAAAGGAAGCTTGCTTTGATAATCAAAGAATCATGTAATATACAATGGGATGTCAAACTGAATAGGGGCGGCAGTCAAACATTAACACATCACATCCACTACGATATGAACTTAACCTCTTGGATAACAATCAAATATTAACTGTCTGGTGTTATAGAATCATTACCAGTATAATCAATAGTATATTACAGTGTTATTAATGTTTATTTGTTACTAGTTACTACTTGTGATTAAAAGTTTCTAAAGTGTAAGTTTCTAAGCATGAAACTTTCCATAAATTTGGTACTAAACTTCTGACCCTTGTTTAAAATCTAGAAACTTTTAAACCAAAGTACCCAATATCTGTACATTACTTAGTTATTTGGGTACAAAATTCATATATATGGATGTATATATCCGTATATATCCAGTATATATCCACACCTATGAAACTTTTGAAAGTGAAGTTTATGAAGTTTACCCCCGAAACTTCTGGCCATTTTTCAAAACCCCTAAACTTTTAATCACTAGTTACTACCTAAGGGCTACACTCTCATAAAAGGATACTGTTGGGTAAGATTTCTTCTCAACGAATGATTGTAGGTATGGTAGGTGTATGTATGTCGAGTGATAAGTATGAATGGTAGGTTAGGTTAAAATCTATTTATGATCTAACTTGGACGAAGTTGATTAATGCCACCATTACATCACAATAACTAATCCCCGAAACGAATAGTTATTATATACTTCTTCAATCCACCCAAACAATCCATAACTTTCGGAGGTATATCGATTAATCCGTTTTTTGTATGTTAATTGTTTAAATACCAAATAAAATCTACTAAAATAACCATTTCCAAAATATCCAACTCTATCTAATACCTCCAATAATGGAGGTATAACTATCCAAATCCTTCTGATAGACCTAACAAAGAGATATAGATCGCCGCTCCAACTTGCAAATACATGTTAATTCACCTTAGAGAAGAGATATTCCATAGTTATATGATTAGGTAAGGATTTGCTATTGATCTTTAGAAATATACCCAAACGAACTCAGGCTACCGGCTGGAAAAAATTGGACCTTGGAAAAAACTGGACTTTTGGACTTTTCACCTAATAAATTGGACTTTTACCTAGTAAAATTAAGGCCGACTCTATTATACATTAATACAATATATAACAACTGTTATTGCAATACCGACATAACCAATACTATCAGTATACTTATGAACAATAAATTCACTGTATAGTTCACCATAATTACAATGATTACAGTGATAATACCTATTTATTGGTCAAAGGATACCCAATTTTGACTTATTATTGCATCCTACAGCCAATAATATCGTTCAACGGCCAAAACTAATTACAGAAATGAATTCTACATGCAATTTAAGGTCATATATGGGTCGCCGATAAAATCCTTGCAATTATTGCAATGCATATGCATCGAATTTCCTCGCTCGATGGCCAATTTTGTGCTTTCACTAACAAATTTGTATGTAAAAGATACGGTATCCTTAAATTGGACCGGTCCAGTTTTTTCCACGAGGTAGCGGGTGGCCATGCTCAACACACCCCAACCGGCACTCAGGGGTTAATATTAGGGTTAATGTGAGACGCTCCCCAAAAGCAGATGCGTGTCTTGCTGATGTTATGGATTGATTTGCTTTTTTTATTTCTCTAAGTCTGAAAATATTGCATAAATGTATATATATGAAATATTATCATATATGTATACATATGAAATTTCATATATCTACACATATGAAAAAAACGCAGCATATCATTGCATATTGTTGCATATATCAAGACATATGAAACGCAAATTGTCTTATGTGTACATATATGAAATTCATATATCTATACATATGCAATAAAAAGTTTCGTATATCTATACATATGAAAATGATTCTTTGTGTTGCAACATTTTCGTATATGGTTATATATGAAAGAATTTCCAACTTAGCAAATAAAAATAAAAGAGTGTTTTTCAAGGCGTCTCAAATTAACCCTAAGATTAACCCTTGAGTACCGGATGGGGTGTGTTGAGCATGGCCACCCAAATGAAAATTACAAAATTTATTAATTGAACATCATGAACATCACTTGAATTGCAATTGGTATCAATAAACACAGTTCAGTATACCAACAATACAGTCATAAATTAGTTTTTAAAACGCTCTTTCGATTCTCCAGAGTTAGGTGATAAATAGGTAGTTATCCAACCCAATCGATATGTCTTCGCCACATAAGATGAAGTTCACAGAATCTGGTGGTATATCAAACGAGGCATTAGCACGAGATTTGCATTTCCCGGGAACAGAAGAAGAACCAGCGTCTATTAATACAACAACAATAATCCCGTCAGATAGTGGCGTCTCGGCAAGCACAATAGCTCGGGCTGAAGGTCAATTTCCAACAGATACACAACTTGCAACTACTACTACCAAAAATCCTAGTAATGCTATAAAATGGGCTGATCAGGCTGTAATATCACCTAGTACCACTAATGATAATATCTTCCCAATTGATATAGATAAGCAAGCACAAAAGTTGGGTACTAACATAGAAAATAAGACAGCTAGTTTAACAACTCATGTCACTTCTGGAGCAACAAAGCTAGTAGGGTGGACATATGATAATGTCAACCTCGAGACACAAACAAAGTCCAAGAAGTTACGTCCCATGCATGTTAGAGTATCAGTTCGTGTACATCATGTTGCATTCTTACATCCCGGTCTAGATAATGGAGGTCGAGCTACAATCGCCAATAGAAATCAGAATACTAGTTCGAGATGGAAATTTGGAAAGAAGAAGAAACAAGTATCCTCGTCTCCTTCAGGTTTAATGCACTTTGGTAGTAAAAAGGGTGATTGGAAGAATCCATTAAGTCCAAAGGTTAAACCATTTGCTGGACTTGGTAATAAAAAGGATAATGGAGGAGAGAATTTACAAACGGGTGTTGATAATGATGATTCAGAAGTACAAGAAATTATAGCCGCTGAGGCATTTCGTCTATCAAGAGATGGAATTATACAACATCATTATGCATTAAATCATACAGTACCATCGTCACAGACTGATCAACGACCATCATCTCCAACAGCACACGGTCGCCGTTCGACATTTTCTCCGGCACAACGATTTTCGAATTCACCAACTTCATTGCGTAGACCAGGATCACTCAAACATGATACGTCAAACTCACGTCAAGGCAATGACAGTCCACGGGATGTAGCCAACATGTTATCTCCATACTCTTCATCTGATCCCGAAGAGGTAGCACGATATTATAAAGAATGTGCTGACCGGCCCAAAGGATATCGAAGATTAGTCGTATCATCGGCTGTACCAACGAATGATGTAGCGATTCCGTCACCTCCAACTTCAGTGTCTGATTATACAAATGTTTCCAGTAGTAAATTATCGTCAACTCAAAAGTCGTCAAGATTAAAACATCGCGATCCTCCGCATTCATTTGAATCGTCAAGCGCTGAAACATTACAGAATGAGAGTACAAAACATGATGATTTTGCTACAGATGAGGGGAGTAGACATGACAAGAAGAAGATGGATGACAAGAAAGAACATTTGTTTGACAACATAGAATACCAATATGTCGGCCCAAAGCAAACAGGCCCAGCTTTCTTCGACCTCTTGAGAAGACATGGTGCGGCAAATTACGGACGATATCTACCGGAGTTGGCATGTAATGTACCTGATCACTCGATCGGTTTTGAAATACGAAAGTCCATGAGTAAACGACGATGCGCAAGTACACAACCCTTAGTATGTGAGGCACCGCATATTATTTGGGGAGATGCACGAGATAAAATGTTGAGCAAAATAGCAAAGGAGGGCTGCCCTCTTATAGACTCAAGACAATTTGAGTATGTATCGAATGCTGACTTGGAAGAAACGGAGCTAACTGAAAGCTTGATGTGCATCGGTGCTACGTTATGGGTACAAAATGCCGATGAAGAAGGATCTGCCCCTTCAAAACTTAAACCACAATATACAAAGGGAATGGTTGAAGCAGAATACTATGGAGGTAGATTTGCAGATACAATGGAAGTTGGTATGAAAGGAATGGCAAAGGGTATAACTAAGGTGTCAAAGGGAACTTGGAATGCTACCAAAAAGGGTACGAAAGAAGTCGTAAAGGGAACAAAGGGGCTATTAGAAGATGGAAATAAGCTTCTACCCATCCCACATGATAAAGAGTTGACAACGACACAAGTATCACCTAGTAAAGAGCATAGGACAAGAAAGAGAGATAAAGTGAAGAACCTCTTCAAAGGGGGTAAATTCCGACGACGAAGTCGTAAGAAGGATGATGATGGGAATTCAATCGATGGATCGGTAGCTTCATCTATTGGTAATGATGATCAATCAATCGGAAGCCAAAGTATTGCTACCGAGTCGAGCCATCTAGCAGTTGACCAAGATGATACACATACTAGAGATGTCAATGTGTCAACGGATCAGTCGCTTGAGGAAGAGGAGTTCATTGTTGTCAAGCCAGTGCCATATGTTCTGCTATTAGATGATGTTATTGATATCAGAATCGTTTCATTTCCAGATAATGATGATGTTATAGCCAACTTTCCGATATCAGTTGCGTCAGGTGAGTAATGTGATAGTGTGTGTACCTTGTTGTCGTGTATGTACTTCTATACTGACAGGTGTATTATGTTAATAGTAATGGTTCAGCGAAGTATGGAAGATAGGGTTAGTGATCCTCTCAAACCCAGTGAGCTTACAGCTACATTGATCCAAGAACCTTGTTCTCAAACGATGAAATGGGGCGTCGAGTTGAAGGTTACATTGAGGGCAGTAGAAGTTAAGCCCAATATTCCTAGAGTGATTCCACGTCCTAAGGATATGATCGATGAGGAAATGAAACATCTGAAGGAAAAACTTAAGTTACTGGGGAAGAAATCAGAAGAAGTCAAGAAGACGTTGAAGGAGAAAGAAGATGAAGTAATGAAAGAACAACATGATCTTGACGGCGCCATTGTATCTTATGGATATGGAAGAGGTGAAGACGGAGGTGCTGGTCTAAATGAGATTAGGTTGAGACAAATGTTTTACTCGGCCGATGAGCACTCCGATATAACTCGCAAGATTAAGCGACGAAAGAGCCTGACCGAAATAGAGAAGGCGTTCATGGCGGACGCAAGGATTGACCCTTGTGCTATAGTCAAAAGAAAGAAAGGGTACAGTAGCTCAGAAGAGCAAAAGTTATTACATCAATTAAATATCAACTTTCCAGGGATTGAGGATGACTCGGTCAAAGAACGTACTTCATCGATAGAAGGAATGGATGTTGTGACAACTACCAGGTCAGAAAGTGACATTAGCACCCTTGGTGAATCTCCTATTGTTAGGGCCAGTTTGTCGATGGCCAAATCTCTTGACCTGTGCTTCCACCCAGCTCGGTCAACTGTTCCCAAAGTGGAACAACAGATGCGACACACCATTACAGAAGGAATGAAAAGCAATTATTGTTCTAGCTCGGAATACAAACGCTGGTGTGTTGAGGTGGGAGAGAAACTCACAACAATTGCAAGGAGTGAAACCAATTCTGATGATTCTATCAAGTCAATAGTGTCCAAGATGCAGAGTGTAATAGCCAAGAGCGTCACCCTCCGTCCGGGTATGAGTCTGGATGTTGATGTAGAAGAGGAGGAAGGAAAGGTTGATGAAGAAGACAAAAGGACAGATCTTGATATTGAGCATAGTGAACTCGTTGAGTGGGTTGCTGCTGTTGCGTCTCAGCTGGAAGGAGCTGCACTAGAACTGGATGACGACGAGGAGTCTTTGGCTCACGATGATGACAAGTCGTTCAATCAATCTGTTGGGAAAGCAGCAGGAGACAAGGCAAGCAAAGTTAAAGAAGGAGAAGATATCAAAGATTCCACTCGACCATCTCCGCTAACTATATCGTCAAGGAGGAGAGACGGTAGTGATCAAGATGTCTGGGATAAAGTCTTGTCACCAAAAAAAGGAGTAGACGCATCATCAAGCCCATCTTCTAACAGCAGAAGAAGGCTTAAAAGTACATCATCAGTTTCATCAATCAGAGATGCACTACCTCCGAGACAAAAGAGTAAGAAGAAGTCGAAAAGTCAGGCTTCTTCCTCGTTTGCCACATTGGTGTACTTTGTGTTCATTGCCGCTATGTTTGTTGTAGGTGCTGTGATTATGTTCGAGTTGTATCAGTCTTATTGGTTGTCTACTATTGAAGTGAAGTGATATGCGATGCAACACCTGTCAAGTATATCTAATGTACAATAATTATTAAACTTAAACCTAACAAACATTTTGAGTTATGCCTTCTTACAGATATATCTCGTTCTGCCTTGCTCTGAATATGACTCTATCGCAACGAGATAAGATATCCATGCCTAATATTGCTGCGGGTGCATTGCCTCCGATTCCTCCTAATGCCACGAGACCCGGGATATCTCCGACAAAGATCTGTGATGATGGCAATAGCTTCTTGCTGGAAGATGATGCTTTGATATGTATATTTTGTTGCTCTTTCGTCTTTACAAGGCGTGTGGGCTTACCATCCGTGCCTTGAATTGTCAATATATCACCAGATTGAGTTGCTTTGGCAATCTCATTCGCAGATTTGAAGTTGGACGCTATCTTTGAAAAGAAGTTGCCTTCTTTGTTATCAGGATTGACCATATCTGAGGGAATGATTGTCTCGATACCAGCCTTAATGGCACCTACTTGATTAATGACTGTAATAGGAGATCCAGTATCGAATAAAGCTGGTATCTCCTTGCCATTAATAATCAAAGTTACAGATGGGAGCATTGATTCTGGAAGTGATTCAAAAGGAACCAGAGTAAGTTCATCTGCATCAAGGTATTTGTCACTGGCATAGAATGAAACAGATGGAGTCTGCTGTTTGTTCAAACCAAAATTGAACTCGACACCTCCTTCGAAGCAATAGAAGAAGGCTAACCCTAACAACCCTGCTGCAGCGGGTGACGCAATAGGTAAGGCTGAAGCTGTCAATCCCTTCATGAAAGTAAATGGCTCTGGCTCGTCATCTTCTGCGACAGCATTATCATCTTCAGATGGCTTGGAATCATTGATCTTAATGTCCAACTCACAATCACCCAACAAGAAGGTATCACCTCCGTTTATAGCCCCTCCACTACCAACTCCTCCTGGAGCCTCTCCAACTTTCTCAAGACAAAGCTCAAGGGCAACCTGATTGTTGATTGTATTTGTATTAGCAGCCGTGTCAAGTACCCAATCAAGAGATACTCCAGTGATATTTCGTTCTCTCTGTGATGACGTAGCAAGGTTAGGGAAACTCAATGGTATTGTCGGATATGGCCCAAGCATCCGAAGTGGAGATCGTACTACTACATTCTCCTCATCGTCAGTGGCGTTAGCTTCTTCCTCAACTTGTGATAATGTTTGTGTGGAAGAAGATGCAAGTGAAGAAGAAGATCTTGCTCGTTGATAGTAGACATGTGGAGAGAAGCAAAATGTTGGAACGATGAGACTCAAAAGCAACAGCACATTCACAATCTGTAGTATGATATTATTCATTTTCTTTAATATGTATCGAGTATTATTTGTTGATAGTATTGGTGTCGTGGATGTATGATGTTATCGTCTTATATTATTTATGAGACAATGAATATGCACAAAACTGATGACTAAGAGTATATGTGTCGTGTGGTGGTAGAGATTATATGTGTCTTTGTAGCAATACCTAAATTCATCGGTGACTAAGACTACTGATATGATTCAGTTGATCGCAGCAGATGTATCATTGCTCAATGCATTGCAATGCAAGTGCTGTGAGTTGGTATCAATGCCCATGATGAGTTGGTAAATTTTGTGTCAGTCTTTTGGCGATATAACCTGCAACTACAACACAACTTGGATAGAGAGAGGAAGCTCCAGCTGCAGAAGCACTAAGGACAATCAAGGTAGAGGTACTATATCCGTGGTAGATGTCGATAACTGATAGTAGGCAGCCGCAGCATTATATAAGAAGCACTTAATAATGACTATGAACGATATGGATACAAGTGGTAATGGTTGTAGTAGTACTGAAGGGAATAATAATAATAACTCAGTAGAGTTAGAGAAAATTAAAAAAGAGTGTTCATCAATGATCAACACATTACAAGAGCTACATGAAGAAGAACGAGAATTGCGTGAGGCAAATACAAATTTATCACAAAGAGCATTATTAATGGGATGTACGGCAGGATTAGATGGTGGTACTAGAAGAGAGGCAAAGCGTAAAGCCGCTGCAAAGAAGGCTGCTTCTCAAACATCAACTCCGACGTCTCAAATTAATGAATCAACTGAGATGTCATCTAATATAAAACCAACTAAGTGAGTAATATACTTGATTTCTCAATATGGTACCAGCATAAAAGAATTGCAACTACCCAAAGCTGAAATCATGAATGAAATGCGCCAGAACAGGACACAAAATGATTTGATATCAAAGCAAATGTGCAATAGAGAGGATAAGTAGTAGTATTAGACTATCTCTCTAAATTGGTCTAACTATATAAATACACAACTTTCTTTTCAACAACACTGACTCTTATACTCTGTTCATTATATATAGTCTGTATCTCAAATTATATAACTTGAGCTTTTGGTGTAAATCTTGGAGGTTTTATATGTACATTGAATAAACAACTATTCACATGCCATGAGATAGTGTCATTGCCCCTTTGTCTATTTTCAATCCCCGTGTTCTTCTTTTGTACAAATGTCTATAATTGAAACCCTTCCCTTCGTATAATGTATACTTAGTTCTCTCCAAACTTATCTCGGAATGTGTTGATTCCACTTCCACTCTTTACACAAGCTGCAGATTGTTTACTTGTCCAGTTGGGATCATTCTCACGGACATATTTGTCTACACAAAGTGAAACCAAGTGTGTAAGTATTAGATAACAAGAGATAAAGAGCAAAAGAAACAGATAACGGTACTACTCACCCTGCTTGATCAAATGTGCCGTCTTCTTTCGAGCATCCTTGGCTTCCTGTACCTCTCTTTCACGCTTCTTTTCCATTAACAGTCTTGCTTTTTGTTTCTCTGACATCTTACCAGTTGTTGCTGCACTACTACTGGAGGCTTTGGCGCCTGCAGTTGTTGAGAGTGAACTATTTTGAGGAATGATAATGCCCTCGGGAGTCTTCTTCTCTTCGATAAATGTTTCCTTTGGTTGTAACATATCAATAGCATTGTTCAGTTCACATAATGATGCTGACATGTCGGATACATTGATTTTTTTGGAGCTTTCAATGCGCAGGTATTCCTCTCCATCTTCATCATTCACAATTACAAATCCGATAGCCTTCATATAATCAACTGCAGAGGGACAGGGAGATATCTTTGCCTTGACTTTCTCATTCGAAAGTTTTAATTGTCTATATTTTGGATCTGAATTCTTGGACGGATCGGCAAGGTTCTTAACAACGATACGTAATGTCTTGAGGCAAGCGATTTTTTGTTCTTTCGTTGCCACTGCTTTAGCATCAAGTATTAAATGCTGCAGGTGCATACCGGGTGTTTCTGGAAAGGACATGGTATTTATTACCTTGTTTTGGTAATGGAAGAGAAACGTGAGGAGTATCAATAGATGCCGACGGGGCTGTTTGGTTACCGATGGTTTGTTATTTTTTATGAATTTTAAAGAATGAGGTGGACCATGACGGGGCACGTGGGCGTGCGCACTGGTATGATATCTCGAATTTATCTTCGATCTTTTAGAAGTACGATAGTGGTTGAGATGAAGATGATGTTGATGGCTATCATTATTGTTGTATTATTGGCCAATATTCATACTGTTACGGCCTTTACCTGCTTCTGTCGGGTGCAACAAGCCTATCATAAATTATTATATAGTTCCATCAAAGATGATAATGATATTATATTGTGTTCATCAGATCCATCATCACAAATTATAGCCACTCCGATTCAACTTATATCAAAAGATGAATATGATCATATAAACGAGCTTGTGAACAAACGATCAGAGGCAAGATGGAATGGGGATTATGATAAAGCAGATAATATACGTACAACAATAGATGATATACTTGTGAGTATATCCCTAAGTCAAATCATAGACACAATTCAACATGATGGTATGGTGGATATAATCTCTATACTGCAAGAAAATGTTGATATTCAATACAAAGTATTAGTTACTGATTATCCCCGATCTGAAGGGGGCAATTCGAGTTGGGAATTAGAACCAATCAACAATCCATTATTTGATAACATTGATGAAACGGAAGATAATGTATTGCAATTAGCACATGCATCTTTAGGACTTGCGGTATCATCATCTGAGAAAGGAGTAAATGTCAATAAAGATGTTATGAATGAGTTGATATCTCGAACAAATAATAGATTGCGTGTATTGAAACAAAGGAGAGCGCTAAGCATATTTCTACCTGGAGCAGCCGTTGCTGTTGGCGAGCTACATGGCCGGAAAGCAGCCGATGCCATACTGTGGTTTGCTTTGGCAGGTATAGATGATGATGATTTGTTCAGTGATTTATTTGAAATAGCTAGAACGGAATTAGATCGATTTGGTAGGAACACGAGCTGTCGACCAAAAGATATCTTGCATATTGTTGAAAGAGCTGGAATGGCGGCAAGTATAATAGGTACACAACAACTATACACAACAGCAGCAGATTGCTTAGAATACAAGATGAAAGAGCGTACAAATCACGACATAAACTCCAATGATATAGTTTGGGGTAGTCTGGACTATAGAAACATTATACAAGAATTGAGAGATGGCTCATTTGGTTTACATTCTGATCGTTCTCTGCTAGGCTTGTGGAGATTCTCCTCACGACAGAGAAAGCAGAAGCAGTTCCTATATAATGCGGCTCAGCATTTTGAACATACCAGAGAGGGCAATACAACAAAAGTTGCTGAAGATTTGAATCAATATAACTGGACGGAAATGTATACGGATCCTTCACGTCCTTTGATTATCGACATTGGCTGCGGCATGGGAGTCTCATTACTTGGTCTAGCCAGCTCCCAAAGCACTAAACAATTGTCATCTATCAATCATAGTGAACTGCAAATAGATTGGAATGAATACAACTTCCTTGGTGTAGACCTAAGTCGACTCGCAATTGGATATGCACGAGGTGCATGTCGTCGGTGTGGCTTATCATCTGACTTGCACTTTGTTGTAGACTCGGCAGAGAACTGCTTGCGTCACATTAGTGAGTCATACCCCGGTGATGCAGCCCTATCCATGATACAATTTCCTACACCATTCAAGTTTCAATATGAGAATGAAGAGGTGTCTCCTTCGGTTGCTAAGAACAGATCTAACTCACAGCTTCCATCATCATCAACAAGCAATAATTTTATGGTTTCAGAGAAACTTGTCAGCTTGACTTACAATATGTTATCAGAGAATAATGGAAAGCTTTTGATTCAATCCAATTGCGAGGACGTATCTGTTTACATGAGAAATCTTGCAGTAAAAGCAGGCTTCAGATCGATTCCTTTCACTGATTCTATAAAAGAATTGGATCCTGTCACACAGAGAGCTAAGAAATGGGTTGAGTGTGCAGGAGAAAGGCCAATTGGAAAGTATTGGAGTGATAATTCATTACTACCACAAAAGGGAAGAACAGAAACCGAAGTTGCTTGTTCTATTGATAACAAGCCAGTCCATAGATGTTTACTTACAGCTGCTACTAAATTCTAGCTTTTATTGCTGCTACTACTACTATCTTCATCTTCTGTATCACTGTCACCGATGGTCATTACATCACTGTCACTATCACTTGAATCTCCTTTAGTCTTTCCGCCATTGACAATAAGAGATCCCCCAATTTGGATCTTACCTTCGGCTTCTGTTGGTGGTAATACATGCTTACTCCTAGCTGCCCAGTCATTGTAAGTTTCGTTACTAGTGTTGACACCATGCAGACTACCCTGAGAAGAGAGAGTATAGTCAAGGAGATACGAGTCTCCAACCATTCGTTCTAGACGATCAAAGTGTCGCTCTGCATAAGGTGCTATTTGAGCAAGTATTTCTGGTACACCATCATATGATGTTGCGAGCTTTACTGCGGGTATGGTAGTAACCACTGCTTTGACAACCAACATTGCAATATGGGAGTTTCTTGCTCGTGTATTCCACTCACGACAATACTTGAGCATTTGCTTGAGACGATCTGGTGACCACTTCCCAACATGTTTCTGCAGAGTCTGGATACCCTTGTTGTTCTTTGTATCCTTTTCTACAATCTCAGTTAGTACCCTCAATACTTGATTTGGCTTGTCAAGCTCGAGTGCAATCTCTAGTGCCTTCTCATATTGCTTGTGCCGTAAATGATTAGATAGCTGTTGTTCCTTTAATATATTTTGTTCCTCTGCTTCTCGTAATGCGTCATCTCGTTCCTTTGTTGTATCTTTCCATACAGCAATCTTTGAATCTGCACCGCCAGAGAAGAGAGCAGTGCCACAAGGAGATATATCCAGTGCCCAAATCTTATCATCGTGACCATCCATCGTACTTTCACACTCATTTGTTTTAATAGTCCATAATTTTATCAATCCGTCAGAGCCAGATGACATTAGCTGCAATCCAGTACTGAGGAAACGTACTCTTAGAACTCCAGCCATGTGACCCTGAAATGTGCGGATACAACGACAATCGGCGAGTGACCATAGCTTAAGAGTACGATCACCACTTGCAGTTGCTACGACTCGATCTTGTGGCGAGAATTGACAATCCCACACTCCCCTTTTGTGCCCCTTCAGAGTACCATGCAATGCAAGGTCAGTACTTTTCCAAAGCTTGACTTGCTTGTCTTGTGAGCCGGTGGCTATCAAGCCATCATTGGGAGCTACTGTGACAATGTTTATATCCTACATGTTGTAGTGATATCAAACGAACAATTATAGAAATGATTGAGAAATTTCAATGAGGTAAAGCTGCATTGCTTCATAGCACGACTACTCACCTTCTCATGTGCTCTGGCACTCAACCTTGCATTGAGTGGGTTCTCTCCACCCCCTTTGTCTGCCCAACGATTCATAATAGCCGAGCCGGGGAGTGGCCAAACTTTTAGTGTACGATCCTTTGAGGCCGTGACAACAAAGGCACCTGCACCGTTCTCAGCAGCCTTTCCGCCAACATCATAACAGCCAATCTTATTGGATAAAGCGCAAGCCCCAATTGCTTCAGTGTGTCCCGTTGCTGTGGCAATACATGTTTGTGTTGGAAGGTGCCACAACCTCATAGTCTTGTCTTTCGATGCCGTTGCAAGATATCTTCCACAGGGACTGGCATCAAGAGACAATACGATAGCTTCATGACCGTCTAGCAGACCTAATGGAGAGAGTGCCGAATGCTTCTGAGTATCCTCTCCCATTTCATCCTCGTTTGCTTCCCCCAGGCCAAAGATACGAACTTGTGAACTGTTGGTAGCAATGGCAACCGTGTGCTTGTCATTATTATTTTCCAAATCACGAAGTGGTGGTACAACCGAAAGATCTAAGATTTCACCATTATGGCCAACAATGGCACGGTCAGTGACAAAGCCAAGTTTCACCTCTTCCCCATCCCCAGTCCACGACATTCTCAAAAAGGTCATGTTGTGCTCTGCATCAATAGCTACAAGCATTGGACTTACATGAGATGTTGATAAACTAGTTAGATGGAGTAATGTATACCCACCATGTTCTTCTCCAAATGCCTCGTCATCACTCTGAGTTGCCAATGGCGATAAGTCTGATACTACATTTTGAATACTTCCATCTCTATCACCTGGCGTAGCCTTCCAGAGACGCACGTTGCCCTTTGTCCCAACTGTTGCCAAGACAATATCTTTCTTGTCAAGTATATCATGTTGATCTCTTGTTTCAGAAGCAGGGCGGAACTTGCGAGATAATAATACCATGCTCTCAACTTGTTCATAAACTGGCAATGTCCGGATTCTTCGGTATGATACTTTAATTGATGTTTGTTGTGATTGCTGTTGCCCAGTATCATCTCTATTGGCCTTTTTCTTCTTCCGCTTTGGGGTGATATCTTTCACTTCCTCCTCTGATATAAACCATGTATTAATCACAGAATCTCGTCCTGAGGAGAAGAAGATTCCTCCACCATGTTTTCGTGATCCTGATG